>Ga0302319_10003704_pt1 | contig 31752 bp, 24 predicted proteins | sample Bog_T0_2_FD_203319 | JGI IMG/M metagenome (GOLD analysis project Ga0302319, IMG submission 203319) | Peat permafrost microbial communities from Stordalen Mire near Abisko, Sweden - Bog_T0_2 | ecosystem: Environmental > Terrestrial > Soil > Wetlands > Peat | place: Sweden: Abisko, Stordalen Mire... | reverse complement strand
CTAGTGCTTAATTGCATAAGTTAACAATGGTATTCCGAAGCTGGCTTCCCTTGACGTCGCGTTTGCGCCAGCGAAATGGCTTGGCTTGTTCGTTATGTCTGCGAATGAAGGCTTCGATGGCGTCGCGCAGTTGGTCTTTGCTTGTGAAACTGGCACCGTTGAGAGTTTTACGTTGCAGCAGGCTGAATACGATTTCAATCTGGTTGAGCCAACTGGCGGAGGTCGGGGTGAAGTGAAAATGGACACGGCCTTCGTACTTTGCCAACCAGGTTTCGTTCTTCTTGTGCGGTGAGTAATTGTCCAGGATGACGTGAATCTCTTTGTCGGCCGATTGTTCGGCAATGACCCCTTCCAGGAAGCTTTGAAAATCCAGCCGTTTTTTAGTTTCGGTGAACTTTGTCTTGACTTGGCCGGTGGCGACATTCAGAGCGGCGAATAAATTCACGGTGCCGTGCTTCTTGTAGGTGCTCTTCAGTCCGCGAACCACGGCGCCGCTGTCCGTCTCGACGTAGCCGGAGGAGCGCTCGATGGCTTGCAGGCTGGGCTTCTCATCCATGCTCAGCACCACCGCGTTCAGCGGCGGGTTGAGGTAGAGCCCGACCACATCGGCCGCTTTCGCCACAAACTCCTTGTCTGTGCTCACGCACCAACTCCGGTGTCGTTGAAGGTGGATGCCTTCCCGGCGCAGTACGCGCCAGACCGCATAGATACTGGAGCCGAGTCTCTCGGCCACGGCGGGTCCGTCCCAGTGGGACATACCGAGAGGGGGCGGCTGTTCCAAGAGTGCCAGCACACGGTTTCGAAATGCGGCGTCGTAGGTAACCGGCTTGCCGGACCGTGGCTCGTCGCCCAACCCCTTGACGCCCCAAAGCGCGAATCGCTTGCACCACTTCGTGACAGTGGGAATCGAGACTCTCAGTTCCCGCGCCACTTGCTGAATCTCCTTTCCGTCGAGACGGGACAGAATGATTCTGGCGCGCTCTTTCATGCGCGCTTCCTCGGTCCCGCTCATGCTGATCGCAATCAAGGTTGCCTTGTCTTCGGCCGAGCATTCCAACACAGGCGCATGTCTGGGCATCTGCCAAACATTTTAATACAGAAATGTATTAATGCGATTAAGCACTAGAGCACAATGACGGGCGCGCGGCGGAAAGCGAATTTGCGGCCGAATTCATCGACGACGTTGATTTGGCAAGTGTAGCGGCCGGGGGCAACGCCTTTGAGCGGGATTTGCACTTGCACGGGCACCGCTTCCGGGCGAGTGCTGCCTAATTGCGATACGCCGATGGGGCCAATATCAAAAGCTTTCGCGCCTTTGGCAGTGAAGAGGCTCATGCTCACCTTCACGCGGCGCGCTTTGGCGGCGGCGGGATCGGGCAGAGCGTCGTATACATCAAAAGAGACGTAGAGATTTTGGTCGCGGCGGAAGACGTGCGTAATGTTGGGCACAATCTTTTGGTTGTCGACAATCAGCGGGTTGGCGGAGACCTCTTTGTTCGAAATCTTCTCGGCGACGCCCACGGCCGCTTGCAAGGGTTCGCGCTGATTGCTCCAGATGATGGAGCTGAGTTTTAGGCCAACAGTATCGGCGCTCAGATCGGGCACGGTAAAGCGTGCTTCGAATGTTCCCATCTTGCCGGTTATATTTTCGCGAACCACAAATTTCATGCGATATTTGCCCGGCTCCAGTGTGAAGCCGGCGTCGTACTGAAAACTCTTGTGGCCGGTTTTCGCTGAAGTGCCTTGATCGAGGCGGATTTTGATGAAGTCGCGAACGTTGCCGACGACAGCGTGTTGTTCGTCCTGAATTTGACCGGCGAAATCAAATTGGGTGACGTCGGCGCCTTTTTTGGCGGCAAGCGCGACGACCGAGCCGGGAATTTTGATAGAGACAGGAACGAAGTAGCTAGATGCGGAGATGCGGAAGTAATCGATTTGCAGAGCGAGTGGAAGATCTGTCACTGGGTTGCCAGAGGACAGCGCTTCTTTGAGCTGTTGCTCTTTTTCCTGGCCGTTCAACTTGCCCCAAACTTTATCGGCATAATAGCCCGGGCGATGTTCGAGCTTGGCGGCGAGCTTGGTGTTCATCTTGACGCTGATGCGGCGATACTTGCCGTCGAGAGCTTGATTCGTGCTGTAGTAACCGAGCAAATAGTAACTTCGCATTTGTCCTTGCGCCTGGACAATTTCGCCAGCAATATCGTTGCTATCGAAATAGGCTTTGCCGCCGGTATCCGCGGCCAGCGTGTAGAGCGTTTCTTGCGAATCGTTGATGGTAGAGCGCTGGTTGTTATAGAAGCTGCCGTTGTAGAGAGTGGTTCCGCGCGGTCCGGCGCTACTCGCGGCGGCTCCCGGAGGAGTTGCCATTAAGCCGCGTGTGTCTACTGCGTAGATGGCGAGATTGGCTTTCGCCGCCGCATTGACTGAGGCTTCGAGTTGCGCTTGATTGTCAATGCCGGTCTTGCTTACGCCCGCCGAGAAATAGATGAGAGCTTTCTTTTCGGGAAGGGAAGTGAGCATGCGAGCGGCCTGTTCGATGGCGAAGAGCTTCTGATCGGTGTTGAAGATGTTGAACTCTGTTTCATCCGCGACAAAGGCGGCACCGGTGTCTTCGCCGTTGTCCGTATCGGTATCGGCCAAGCCAGCGAGTTCGCTCATTTCGCCAATGGGTAGAGATTTCAGAATATGGACGAGCACGTCGCGTTTATTGGTGAAATCACTGAGCACTTGCACCACGCTGGTAAAGAGCATGATGGCCACCATGTCGTCTTTGGTGATGGATTTATTGACGTAATCGAGTGCGGCTTCTTGTGCGCGGAGTTGCTCATTCATGCCCATGGAGGAGAAATCAAGAAAGAAGACCATGAGCCGCTTGTCGTGATATTCCAATTCACCGGGCTGTTCAGGACTGATGGAGGTTTTGGGGGCTTCGGGAAGTTGCAGCTCATCGGCGAGGGTGAGCTTGGGTTGAGGCGCGGGTTCTTGACTCAATTCTTGAAATTCGAAGACGGAGACTTTCTGTGGCTTGCCGTCTTCGAGGACGGTAAAATCCGATTGCTTTAGACCCTTGATGGCTTTGCCGGCTTTGTCCGTAACCACGACATCGACAACAACCAGATTGCTATTGGCTTTAAACTGAACCGGTCCGCTTGGCGGGGTTTGTGGCGGAGGTGGAAGAGTTTGGGCGGCTGCGGCAACGGCCACGATGGCGTATAAGACGGCGATACGGGTTAGCATAGATTCGTCTCAAAAACTGAAGCGTAGCAGCAATTGCACGGTGCGGGTGGAGGAAGCCGAGGTGGGCAGACCGTAGGTGGCTGAATTCACGGTGGTTCCAAAGCCGGTGATCGTCACGTGGTTGAACGCGTTGGTGGCGCTCAAACGCAACTGCAGCGTGCGGCGTTCGCCAAAACGGAAAGAGCGATTCAGCGCGGAATTGAAGCCAATTTGAAAAGGCCCCGTAATGGTGTCGCGTCCGGCATCGCCAAACTGGCCGGAGGCGGGCGTGGTGAAGGCGAGCAAATTGAAGTAAGGATAAGCGCTGGAATTGATGGGCAAGCCTGTGGCTTGAGCGCGCGTGCCTCCGGCGTTGGCGAGTCCGCCCGTGTTGGAGAGATTTCCGCTCACTAGCGCGGTGAGAGGCGTACCGGTACCCGCCGTAAGTGTTCCATTCACAGTCCAACCGGCGAGCGCATGTTCTTTCCAGCCGCCGTTGCGCAGCATCCCGTGAACGCCTACCGGCGACGATAGCAAGAACGTGGCGGAGATACGGTGGCGCTGATCGAAAGTTGAAAGGCCGCGCTCCAGATTCAAGTTATCAATGAACTGGACGGCGGTGCCGCCAATGCCGTTGAAGCTGGAAACGTCGTCGATGGATTTTGAATAGGTATAGAGGAGATTGCCGGAGACGCCGGTGGAAAAACGGCGCGTGAGGCGTAGTTGTCCCGCATGAAAGATTGAGTTGCCTTGCGACGATTGATAGCTGAACGAAGTGGCATCGGGAATCTGCAAGGATTCTTGAGAATTCAAAACAGAAGTTCCGGCGACGGGCCGGTTGGGTTGCTCCACAATGCCGAGATCGGTCCCCTTTGTGCCAATGTATTCCGTTTCCACCAAGAAGCCATGGGGAAGCGCGTCTTGAATGGCGAATGCCCATGTCTGCGCATAAGGCAGTTTAAAGTTGGGATCGATGCCAAACGTGTTCAGAATATTTTGACTGGGTGTAATGGTGAAGCCGTTTTGCAGCGTGAGGAGATTGGCGGTGCTGGTTGTGAGGGAAAGATTGTTGGCGAACGGCGGTTGTGTGCCGAGTTGAGAGGCGATCTGAGAATAAACAGAGCCGGAGTAGAACAGGCTATAGCCGCCGCGAACCACTAAGTCTCTCTTCGCGCCAGGCCTCCACGCGAAGCCCAGCCGGGGTGAGAAGGCATGCGTATCGGGCCGCACCAGGCTGCTTGGCAAATTGTCAGAATTCTGTCCCGGCGTTACCACCGTGACGGCGGTCACTTGCGGGTTTAAAATCAAGTTGGCCAAGTGATTGTAGAGTTCCGAATAGGGAGAAAAATATTCGTAGCGCAAGCCGAGGTTGAACGATAATCCACGGCTCACACGCCAATCGTCCTGGCCATACCAACCAGTCGCCCAGCCGCGATAATAATCGTTATTGGTGCCGTATTTAAGCGTTGTCGATTGCGGCAGCGCTAAAAGATAATCGGCTAGATCGAAGCCGGTCCCTTTCACCGGCTCGCCCGCTGCATCCAATTCGCTGGTCAACAATCCACTGAAGCTGAAAGAGCCGCGCGCATTCTGATAGTTCGTGGTGTTCTGCTGCAGACGGCGGAAGAGAAAGCCTGCTTGCAAGTTATGCTTGCGACGGATAACGTAACTCAGCGTATCGTTCAAATTGGTGGTTTGGCCAACGGTGCGCGAAGGCGTTCCGTCGGTCAGGCTGCCGAAATTTGTGAAAGACAAAGTGGGCGGCCCGTAATCGATCGGCGTTTGCAAAGTTCCATTAATGCCCAAAATGCCTTCAATGTTTTCTTTGTAGGCGAAATAGGGAGTGCCGACGCCGGTGTTACGGCTGAAGGTTAAAGTGGCGCTGTTGTTGAAACGCGGCGCAAAACTGTGACTCCAGCCGGCGGACGCGCTCACGCCTTGTCCGGTGCTCGTGTCGGTGAAACCGAATAACTGCTGTGACTTCGAATTACGCTCTTGAACTTGGATGTTGGTGTTCAGACGGTCTTTGTTGCTCACCGGCGCATTCAAGCGGAAGCCCACGTTTTGCGAGTGGTTGGGCACGGAGGTGACCAGTTGATAATTCTGTGTCAGGCCTGTATACAAGGGCTGCGGAAAATAGTTCAGAAGGCCTTGAGATGCAGCATTGAGCCGCGATGCAGGAATCATGTTGCCCGTAAAGGGCGCGGCGCTGAGCGGATCGTAGATCACGCTGGAAATGGCGGAAAAATCGCCGAGCCGTTCCGCTGGCGTGGGTACCGAGGCGACGCCGCTATAGGGATTCTTATTGAGCGTGCCTTGGTATGTGAAGTAAAAGCTGGCGCGGGTCCAATTCATGATCTTTGGAATGACCATGGGACCGCCGACGTTCAAGCCGAAATTCAAGTCTGAAAAAGAAGGCTTCGTCACCGCTTTACCATTCAAGGAAAATGGCGCGGCGTTGAGGTAGGAATTCTGCAGGTTCGCAAAAATGGATCCGGTTAAACGTTGTTGCTGACGACGCCGGTTGCCAAAGCTAGCGTAGCGGCCATCGTAAGGCCCGCGACGATTGTTGCCATTGGCATTGCCCCTGCCAGCGCGACCTCCGGCACCACCGCCGCGACCTCCGCCGCCACCACCACCGGGTCCGCCGCCGCCGCCGGGACCACCTCCGCCTCCGAATCCGCCACCACCAGGACCGCCGGGGCCACCGCCAAATCCGCCACCGCCGCCGGGCCCGTTCGCTTGGCCGAAGCCGGCGTTAAGCGCGCTTGTTCCCAGACCGCCCAATCCCAAACTGTCGGACCCTGGGGCACTCATGCCGGGAGGAACGCCAAGCGAGGAGCCCAAGCCGATGCTGCCGCCGGGTCCGCCGGGGCCACCGGGACCGCCATTGGCCGCCATCATCCGCTGGCGTCTGGATTCATCGTCACTGGCTTGCGCGAGGCCGCCACTCGTGCTGCCGTTCACTAGCAGCGAGGCATCGGCATCAGCACTCAGGTCAGGCGACGCAGCACCTTCCGCCGCTTGTGCTAAAGCGAGGTCGGCATTTTCAGCAGAGCGCACCTCCGCATTTTGAAAACCGGGACGCTGCTGTTGCGGACCTTGGCCATTGGCAGCCGCTTCGCGATTTTGGTTCTGACCGGGCGGGCCACCCGGACCACCCGGACCGCCGCCGTTGCGATTCCAAGGACGATCTCCGCCACCATTTCCACCTGGGCGATTGCCGCGTTGTCCGTTTGGCCTTGATCGACCGTTCGCTGTTGTTGCCGGGGTTGAACGCGTTTTAGAGGCGGCTGGAACTGGTTGGTCGAGGCGCGGCATTTCCAAGGTCCAGTCCTTATAAATGCTTTTGCCGGCAGCGACGGTTACCGTTTCGTGTACAGGGGTGAACCCGAACATTTCCACTTGCACGTCCCACGCGCCAGGGGCGAGAGACAAGGTGTAGCGGCCAGATTCGTCAGTGTAAGCGACAATTTTGGCACTGCCTTGCGTGGCTGTGACAGCGGCGCCGGGTACAAATTGATCTGCGGCCCGCACCGTACCGGCGAACGGAATGGAATCGGCTGCTGCCCATAGGGATACTGCCATGCCGAAGTAAGCCAATGTGACGAGGAATTTCACGGTTCAAATCGGAGACCAGCGCTGAAAAAGCGAATGCGCGATCAGATTGCTATAGATATATCTATAACAATTCGTGACGGTCCTTTTCAGGCTGAAAAAAAATGCGCGGTGGACCGGAAAGAATCGGGGAGCCACTGTTTTACCGTTACCTAGCACGCGAGACGGCAGGCCACACAGGGTTTACCCCAACCCCAAGTGCAACTCCCCAAACCCTTTGTGGCCCCTCGCTGTTGTGTCCGCTTGAACTGGAGCCTAATCGCAGTGGGGTTTTTCCACGCGACCTACTTCCCTTCTTCTCTTAAGGACAGTGCCATCAATCGTTGCAATCTTCCCTCGGCAGATCGTGTAATTTCGAGGGTAAGACATTGCCATTCAGTATTTCACTACCTCTTTTCGGTTTCAAAACAAACTGGTGTTGGTCTGGCAGATTATCTATAGCAAGGTGACTTGCTTCCATCACTTTGTCCCGAAACGAAAGAAAGGCGAAGAGCGATTTTACAAAGCTACCAAGCCGGAGGGTTAAATGTAATCGCGGCGGAAATTGCTGGTGACCCGGTTCTGACATCCTTCGATGGGCGGCGCAAAATCGAGGTGTGGCGAGCCGAGTACAAAACACGGCCTTCTTCGAGTTTTTGGGTTACCGTACACCTAATACATCTGCGCAGCAGTTCGACGTTCGGCCGGTATCTAGACAATAGCGCCGGGGCCGCCTTGTCTCAATGCCAGCCCTTCGCCTGTTTTGCCAGCCCTGACTCACGACTTCCGCCGAGGTGCATGCCCAGTATAGGATGGCGAAGCTATTTAAAAGCAGCCGGAATTTGATATAACTTACCGAGCGAGCTTTGGACAGGACAGTGTGGAAACAAAGGTTGGCAATTTTGAAAATATTTTTGAACCCACATCTGGCTTAACTTTGTGTAAGATGTATCATGCGTTCAAAATGCCTGTTGCTAGTACCCTTGTTTTTGCTGTCCGGCTGCAACAGCCGAACAGCGGCTCCCCGCACTCCCATCAAGCTTGGATTGGTGACATGGATCGGTTATGGGCCTTTTTATGTAGCGCAGGAGAAAGGCTTCTTCCGTGAAAACAATGTTGACGTCGATTTACAAAGAATTGAGGGTGAGGTTGAGAGAAGGGCCGCCATTGCATCCGGGCAACTAGATGGTATTGCTCTCACGTTGGACGCGATGGTGGTGCTTCGGAACAAGGGAATTCCGCTGAAGACTATCATGGCGATTGATTCGTCCAACGGCGGTGACGGAATAGTTGCGATTAACTCTATCGAGGCGGTGACGGACTTAAGAGGTAAGCAAATAGCCTTTCCGACCGGTGAGCCGAGCCATTTCTTGCTGTATACAATTCTTCAAAAAAATGGTTTGAAGATCTCGGATGTTAAACCTGTCCCAATGGACGCAGACCAAGCCGGCGCGGCTTTCGCTTCCGGCAAGATTGACGCGGCAGTAACATGGGAGCCTTGGCTCTCGCGAGCAAAGGAAGTGGGGCGCGGTCATGTGCTTGCAACTTCAAAGCAGTTCCCTGGAACGATTGAAGATGTCCTGTTTGTTCGAGACGAAGTGGTTGAAAAACGAAGTGCTGCACTGACAGGCATTATCAAGGCCTGGTACAAAGCGGTGGAGTTTGTTAAATCAAACCCGGATGAAGCTAAGGCAATCATGGGGAAGGCCTTCAACCTAGGCCCCGACAAGATTAGCGCATTATTTGGTGGGATACGTTATGAGGACAAGAGCGGAAATGAAGCGGCGTTCGGTACAAGTGTAAGTGAGGGATTCCTTTTCCCTCTATATAACGAGATCGAAAGCGCGTGGGTCTCGGAGAGAGTGATCACTAAAAGGGACAAACCCACTGATGGAATCTCGCCGATTTTTGTTCGCCAGTTGGAATAGCTAAGCGTCAGGGTGTATTTATGACCGCAACGCATGACATCCCGAAATTGGAGCTGGTGAATCTTCGGTTAAACTATAGCCCGAGAGGGAAATCAGAAGCCAGAGATGGCAGCAATTTGGCGGTCAACCTAGATGGCGATAATAGTGCGCCGCCGATCCGAATCTCGCGTGGTGAGTTTACGGTACTGTTGGGACCATCAGGTTGCGGAAAGTCTTCACTGCTACGAATGATTGCGGGCTTGGTTCCGCCGACAGCCGGCAAGGTATTAAAAGACGGCGAACTTGTGAGAGGCCCGGGAAACGACCGAGTCATGGTGTTTCAGACATATACTTCATTTCCGTGGCTTACGGTTGAGCAGAATGTATTGTTTGCCCTGAATCTGGAGGATAAAGGAAAGAGCGAGGGGCAATCAAAAAAAGGGCGGGCACGACAGATGTTAGAGTTGGTTGATCTGGGTGACAGCCTCAACAAATACCCGCGTGAATTGTCTGGGGGAATGAAGCAGCGCGTCGCCATAGCTCGAGCCCTGGTGTGCGACCCGGATGTGCTGTTGATGGATGAACCCTTTGGCGCCCTTGACCCTCACATTAGGGTCAGGATGCAGGATCTCATGCTGCGGATTGGCCGTACGGTTCGTACGACTGTGTTGTTTGTTACTCACGATGCCCGGGAGGCGGTCATTCTCGGCGATGTGATTTACATTTCAACGTTGCGTCCGTGTTTTTTGAAGTACAGAATTGTTCATCCATTCAATAAGAGCGCGACGGATAGAGAAACCGCGAGAGACCGATATTCCGGCGACTTCCTTGGCTTTCAGCGGGAGGTTGAGGACCGTATGCAGTATCTGATCGAGCATCCTGATGCGCCGCGATCGATGGAAAAAGACGACGATACGTCGTTCCGACGGTCTACCCTTGGCATCCTGGAACAACTGTCGGACAATACGGGGGTTAGAGAATAATGCCGCTGAAACCGAATGCGATCCGGGAGCGATGGAACCGCATTCGCGGCAACTCCGACTGCAATCTTGAATTGACCGCCGCTTCGGTATCCGAGTACCTCAGCAAGCCTGAGACAGAACTGGTCAGAGATCGAATCGCCGAAAGCTTGAGCCAGTTGGCAGCCTTTAGGCTGGAAAAAGGCAACTTTAGGAGTGATGAGCCATCGGCGCCCGGCGACTTAGTGACTTGCGAAGGATTAGAAGCTTTTCTGGTCCCGGCAGTGCAGGGAGCATTGAGATTTACCGACTTCCTGAAGAAGTTCACGACTTCGGACGACAGGAAGGAACAGTTCGTTGCGGCGTTGTGTGACGACATCAAAAAATTGCTCGATATGTGGTCCAGGGGCGACGGCCATTTCCCGGGCGAGCCATATGCAAATCAAGCGAGCATACTTCAAGGTCTCCCGCAGCCGTTGGTGCAGGGCGCTCTGAGGAACGGCATCGACATTACAGAAGCAGCTGCCATGGCCTGCCGGGTTCTGGTTCATCTCATTACCTTAAAGCAAAACTATTCGGCCGGGAAAGAGAGCGGCGAGTACGTAGGTCAGTTGATCGGCCGTCTTGATGAGAAGAAAATCTATACGGCGCTCGGCAACTCAATTCGCTTTCTGGTCACTGCATTTCAGAAAGGCGAAGGCGCAACTGAAGAAGAAAAAATTGTGAACGCCAAAATTGGCAGAGAAGAGGGATCTGGGTGGAGTTGGACTTCAGCCGAACTGGCCCATCTTCCGCCGCTTCTCTTCTTCTCAAGCGTGGCGGTTGACGCCTTTGCTGAACTTGATTTGTATTTGATTCGCGCTTCGATAAACAACGCCGACAACGGGTCCGGTTCTGAGAAGCTGATCGAATTTTACGAGACAGAGAGAGCCGTCATTGAACAATTTCAGCTCTGCGTGGAAATGACGCGCCTCTGGGTGCTGAAATCAGTTCTGCCGAATGTGAGTTTCAAGCTAGGCCAACACAGGGAGCCGGAAATTGAGTACGTTCCGCTAGACAAGAGCGTTCTGGATCTGCACCAGCAGAGTTTGGAGCGCGACGGATTCAAAGAGTCACCTACGTTGTTTTACAACAATCTGTATGCTTTACAGATTTTATTGTGGTCATGGGCCGACTGGGGCGAGAAGGGGGAATCTCAAGACGACGAGGTACGAAGCAAGGTGAATCGCGCGCTGACCCAGCTCATTGCAAATGATGGGAAGCCATCCGTGCGAGAGATTCTGAGCAGCGTTTCATACAAGTTCTATTTACCAGGAAAGGGTTTTTTTGCCGCGGGAGGAGAAAAGAGTTGGGCTTACCTGGACTTTGGATTTCTTCAGTTGCTGACCCGGCTATTGATTTTGTATGTGGTCTACGGCGTTGGCGATAGAAATCTGCTGGAGCCGGTGATTCGCGATTTGTACGTGCGGTTGATGCAGAATCAAAATCGGACCGAGATCAAATATAGTGCGCTCTGGGCCGAAACAAAGATCGAAATTTTCTCCACTCAGCGAGCGATTCAGGCACTAACTTTCTATTGGGCATACGCACGGGGCAAGGAAGCCGGGCAGACCAAAACGACGCACGATCCGGCACCGGCGAATGAGATTCTGCTGTTTCAAAATAAGACTGGACGACGGCTTGTTTTACAGGCCTTTTCGGAATTGCCAGAAGAAAAGAAAGAAACGGAGCAGCGTTCCGTGGGAGCGAAAAAGCCAGATATTCCGGCGGCCTTAGCCGGAGCGAATATTTTTGGGGATTATTGCAAGGCGGCCAACTTCGACGTCAGACCGGAGCTTGCAAAAGACGAAGGCGAGCGGGATTTGATCTTTAAGGTGACTTTTTTAGGAACCGAGATCATTAAGGCGGTTAAGGCAGGAAAGATTGATGAATATCGAGCGGCCATCCTTCTGCTAGATTCACTGGGCGCAATTGCCCAGAAGCCTGCACGCGATGACGGCATACTTGATCGCGAGTTCGAACTAATACAACAGCAATTCCGAAATCTATCGGGACAGCTAGGTCGCGGAAAATCAAGTGGCGCGTGAAGCTTCATGGCCCATTCCGGAAATTGGCGGCGCAACGCGGAATTGCTCCGCCGATCTATAAGCGCCACATCGACGCGCTAGAGGCGGCGGTGTTGCTGGATGAAATCAACAATCTTGGAGATCAGACGCTCCAACTGAAAGCCAGACTTAAGCTGCCCAGCCAAACGGCGGAAGAACTTCTGGAAGTTCTACTTAACACCTTCGCGGATCCGTTGGGCAGTTCAAAAAGCATTGATACAGTTGTTTCTAAACTGAAGGAGTTTGAGTCTTGAGAACATTAATGTTCTATTCGTATAAAGGTGGCAGTGGCAGAACTGTTGCGGTTGCCAATGTTGCCGCCGCGTTATGCAAGCTTGGAAAGAAGGTAGCGGTCGTGGACCTGGATTTTGAGGCGCCAGGCCTGCACCACGTGTTCGACGCAAAAAGAACTTCTCAATTTAAACGCGGCAAAGGGATTCAGCACTATCTAAAGGGAGAAATGACTCTTCACGCTTTGCTAGACGATGTCGCAATCGACGTATTCGGAGAAGAAGGACCGCTCAGCATGTTTGCGGTGCCGACAGGGGCAGCGCTCACTTATTTTCCCGCTTCGACAAAAGTGGCGCAGGTTGATTCAAGGTCTCCGCAAGTCAACGAACGGATGGCGGCTCTCAAGGCCTCGCTCAGCCGAAACACGGAGTTCCTACTGATAGATGCCGCCAGTGGGATCCGGGACACTTACTCGATTGCATCGGAAATCAGCGATGAGATGTATATGTTTTTCCGCTGGTCTACCCAGCACGTAGAAGGAACGATACTTATGGCGCAATACATGCGGGCTCTAAGAGAGTTTGGAAGAACAGCGAGTTCGTTTCAGTTAGTGGCTTCTGCTACTCCTGGTGAGAGTGAACTAGAAAGTCTGGACGAGCGAGGAAGGCAAGGATTAATAGAGTTACGGGACCACACTCGCAAAAGAATCGAGGCTGAACTGCGTGAATGTATGGTGGAACCGCCGGAAATTTTTCAAGACATACCGGAGATGGTCGTGCTGAAATGGCGTGAATCCGTGATTGTCTTTTCGCAGGAAGGTACCGCCTATGAAAAGATGGCGGAGAAAATTTTGAACAGTGGGGCAGCACGGGCGGCGTACGTTTAGGGTCTTGGAAAGGAAGTTGATTATGGAGACCAGAACAGCATTCATCGTGGACGGCTCGAAAGATGCAGCGCCGAGCGAGGGGTCCCCGGGTGAATTTCACTACAGGCCCTTTATCCTTGGAGCACTGCCTTTCGTGTTGGTGGCAATCATCTGGTTCTTGCTCGCTAAATCGGGCGCAATCAATGAGACGTTTCTACCCTCGATGTCGAGTGTTGGGTTGGCATTGGTGCAGATCTTTACGTCGGAGTCATACCTCAGTGACGTTTGGGTGAGTATATGCCGAGTGCTCGGAGCATTTCTGCTCTCTGCCTTGTTTGCAATACCGATCGGACTTCTAACAGCTTATTTTCCTACGGTGGCAGAAGTTGTAGAACCTTCTGTAGGATTTGTTAGATATTTGCCGGTGCCCGCGTTTGTGCCGCTCTGCATCTTATGGTTCGGACTAGGAGACATAGCCAAAATTGTTGTTATTTTCTTGGGTACTTTCTTTCAAATGATTCTCTTGACGTCAGATGTCGGCCGGGCAGTGCCGCAGGAATTTTCAGATTCGGCACTAACGCTTGGTGCGACATCGCGACATATTCTATTCAGCGTTATTTGGCCAGCATCGTTACCTGGTATCATGAGCGCGTGCCGGACCGCTATCGGCTGGGCATGGACCTATTTGGTGGTTGCGGAAATAGCCGGCGCGACAAGCGGTGTTGGATTCCGCATCATGCAAGCACAGAGATATGTGGAGACCCCAAAAGTATTCGCAGGAATCGTGGTAATCGGCCTATTAGGTATGGCAACCGATTTTGCGTTTCAATTGCTACAGCGAGTTATGTTCCGCTGGCAATGATAAAATAAGGACCTATCTAATTCCTTCGGAGCACGAACACTAGTTCGGATTCTGTGGAGTGAACTTGGGAGGAGGCTGGATATGCCAATAGATGTCGGTGAAATACCGGATACTCTGAAACGGGCGGCAAGGTGCGGAAACCTTGTCCCTTTCATTGGGGCGGGAATTTCCAGACACGCGAAGAGCCAAGTGAAGTATCCGTTTCCGAGCTGGACGGAGCTTATCAGCGATCTGGGAACCGTAGCTTTAAACCATAAGAACATAAGTTTGAGAGATAAAGAAGAAATTGACGGCTTAGTCAGGCAGGGTAAGTTTCTGATGGCGGCGCAGGAGCTCGAGGCAGCCGTTCAGGAAGAATACTTTATCGATTTTATGCGAGTTCGCTTTGGAGATACCACAGCAGAGCCGGGGTTAATCCACAATCTTATTTTCGATCTAAAGCCATCACTGATCGTGACCACAAATTATGACAGACTGCTGGAAACTGCCTTCTTCCGAAAGTTCAACGTCCCGGCGGAGATCAGTACCTATAAGGACGCGCACGAAGTAGAGCGATTCATCAAGAAGCACGAGCGTTGGGTAGATAAGCCGCTCATTTTCAAGATCCATGGAACTGTGGAAAAGCCGGCAGAGGTGGTTTTTGGCGAGAAATCTTACCGAGCGCTGAGATATCATTCACCCGGATACCGAGCTGTGCTGAGTGCTATCTTCACAACCCGCGTAGTTTTGATGTTAGGGTTCTCGTTTTCCGATCCAGAGATTTCGGCGATGATGGAGACACTGAGGGAATCGCTTGAACACCGAGCGAGTATTGATTACATTGTCCTGCCGCGCGGCGCTAAGGGCGAGGTGGAAAAACGCCGGCTCAAGGAGGACTTTGGTCTGATCACGATTGAATACGATGAGACGCCTAGTGGGGACCACTCTGAATTGATCCAATTCATTAAAGATCTTGCCGGTTTTGTTCCACTGCATGCCCGGGGGCAGTCGACCAGTGCTTAAGCCCTACGCGGGAGTTCCTATCAGTGGTAGGTCAGAATCGCTTTGAAGATCTGGTCAGACGTTGAGTATGTCTACCGTTGTCTGGCGGATCAGCAGCGGACATTAGCCTTTCGCGAGGCGATCAGAGCGAACGTAATCCCAGGAGACGTAGTTTTGGATCTTGGTACGGGATCCGGCATTATGGCATTGTTCGCCGCTGAGGCCGACGCGCGAAAGATTTATGCCGTGGAGATCGGTGAGTATCTCGCTCGCGCAGCCGCTCAGACCTTTGCCCAGAGCAAATATGTGGAGCGTTTCACCTTGCTTCGTACGAATGCTTGTGACCTGTCCTTACAAGACATAGAATCTCCCGATGTTGTGATTTGTGAAATGATCACAACGGGCTTGATAAGTGAGATGCAGGGTCCCGTTATCAATTGTTTGAAGCGGTCGAAAGTGATTGGTCCTCGGACTAAAATCATCCCGCCCATGCTACATACGGATCTGACGCTGGTGTCGGCAGACCTTAAGATTTATCAGCACGCGTTAGCATTCCCCTTCTTTCTTGATTACTTCACAAGAGAGTTGCCGAGAGGTTGCGAGCCTTTATCAAGCGTAAGAAGAGTTCACACTGTCAAGTTTCAAGAGGCATTCAACGGGGATATAGAAATCGTGGAGGAGGTACAAGCGAGCAAAGCTGGAACCCTGAATGGCATTCGGCTCGGTTCAACGACCGAATTTTTAGACGGTTCGACACTGGGAACATGTATCTCTTATTGCCAACCTGTCATTCTGCCACTGAAAGAAGTGCATCTTTCGGAGGGCGCGATCGTAAAGGTTTATTTGAAATATCAGATGGGTGGCGGTTTCGATAGCCTGGAATACGGGGCTGAGGTTTAAAAAGCTTGAATGTCTCAGCCATGTGGGGGCTTAAACGTCATCTTGTATCTGCATGGAAGCATGTGCGTCATGATCGGTACCCAATCGCGGCATCGCGGCATAGCGGCGGGGATGGTGGGCGATTGCAAAAAGTGCGTGTTCTTTGTGCCAGCCTTGACCCACCACGATAGGCTGAGCAATCTCCGTTGTTCCCAGCGCCGCACCGTCGATGGGTCGGGTAAACGCGCTGGGTCTTGGCTTGCGGCGCTGCCTTCTCCATCGAATCGCCAGCACTGATCCGCTCACACGCCTGTTGGCGACAGCACAGCGTGTAATGCGCAGAGGCAGCCAGCCAGTCGGGCAAGATCGTGAACGTCTTCCGGCAAGGTCGACACATTCCCCGTCGCACCCAAACAGCTTTGCGCTGATCATCGTGGCCTGAACGAAGTCGCCGCTCATCGCCGATGATCGTATGCTTTCGCCACAGCGGGCATTGCCGCAGTAAGCGGTCCAGTGGAACTACCCCGGCTCGAGGTTGTCTTTTCCCTCAGGCAGTGCGATAAAGAGAATCAAGGCGGGTGTGAAGGCCTCGCTCGCAGAACTCGCCGTGCCAAAAGAGTCGTTCTGCTAACCTGCGCCTTTACCCTCCGGTTAAGTTAGCTTCGAACGAAAAAAGAATACGGCTTTCCCTACTCAGCGCCAATCCCTCACTTAGAACATTGGCCAGTTTAAATGCGTGATTCGCCCGAAGAGAAACTATGCAGGGCTTACCCACTATCGCTTTGCCACTGGGTTTGCTGGCGGCACGGGGATTTATCGCTACTTTGAAAGACTGGGAAACCTTTCCAGGAATCCAAACTAGCGCAATGCAGAGCCATGCGTCATTTGGGCATCACAAAACAGTAGGCTGTGTATCTAATCTCGCTCCAAGCTTGCTCACCAAGCGGGAAGCCAGGATACAGAGGACGCTCCACCGGCGTGAATTTCACCTTCAGCCAGATGGATTTGCGGCCGCGCGTCAATTCGCGTGAAATTAGGAATTCATCGTCGCGGAAACGGCGGTTCGAGGTTTCTACAATGTGTTGCGTGGCGCCCAGTTCCTCCTTTGGATTCGAGTACACGCACGTATTCGATCCGGCGAGATACCAGATTCCCGCGAGTTTCCAGGAGCCGTTTGATTGATCGGCAACATACACCTCGGCTCTCTGATTGGGGAGCGAGTAGTCCAGTTTCCGACGGAGCAGGACTCCGAGATTGTCCGGCCGGAGCCGAAGGTTAAACTCCGAGGAACTTTTGGTGGCACGCCCGCGGTCTGTCTCGGCCGGGCAGATTTCTTTGCCGTCAAGAGTATCGACGCCCCATTCATACCGAGACGTGATCGTATAAGGAGCGGAGGCCTGCGGCGACGAATAACGGTGCTGCTTTTCGCTAGCCGTGTCCCCGATTTGAAGCATGTCGGTTTGGACCAGCGATGCGGACGGAAGGCCATACCAATAGGTGACCGTCTCATAGTGTTCGGTGGATTCGTTGCTGCCGCCGTGCTCCAGCCGAATGACGGCGTTCCTTCCGAACGGCATCAGATCGGCAACAAGGAAGCGGTACGCGGATTCAATTTTGTCTTGGCCACTGACGGCGGCTTGCGGAGACCGCGCGCCTACCGGATGACCCACAAAAGGTAAAGTCATGTTGAGTCCACCCCAATAGTCGCCACCGCCGCCCCATTCCTCAGTTCCGGTTCCCTGCGCTTGGGGGGTTAGGCTGTCATCAAAGAAGAAACGGGGGTCACCCTCCAGCGTCCGCAGATTCGCATCGTGCGAAAAAATGAAAGATGTCCCGGCAAGCTGCCCGGACCAGTTGCCACCGCCTTCTGTCTTTCGCGTATCGAGCAGTACCAGATCCTCGCCCGGTGCAGGATGGGGAAAATCTTGGTAGGTTGCATGGAGATAAGAAAGCCGGTTCCGAGGTGCGCTCAGCGGCATAGAGCGGATTTTCCACTGGATGCCGTTGATGGCATGTTCGCCGCCCGTTAGCTCGATGCGCGCCGATTCAAAAAACGGCATCGGAAAATAGCAATCGAGGTAAACGCGATCATCCGCAAAACGAATACTCACCGGGAAGGACTTAACGAGATACTCGCGATTGTCTCGGTTGTAGAGAGTTCCCGCACCGAAGAAGAGGGCGATTGGCGCATCAATCGATGGATCCCGTCTCCCGTCCCACGTAACGCGGAGATGGACGTCATCAAAGATAGGCGCATCTTCGCGAGGAATGGAAAATTCGAGTGCGCGAACGGTGGCCTTACCCTTGAGCCGCGCGACGGTAATCGCGCCGTGCGCGGGCAAATTTGCGGCGCCAGATAAAAATGTGCAGCCGGTCTTTGGAGCAATGTCGGTGCCCGACCGGGAGATCAGATCGAGCACATCCTGCGCCGGGGTTTCGTTTGGATCCCAGCTTTGCAGCGGGTGCGACAGTGGCGTCCCTGGTACGAAACGATCGTAAATGTAATAGCCGGTTCCGTAGCGGGTTCGAGTGTAGGCCATTTGAAAGCCGCGCTCAAACGGAATCGGAGTCCAAACGAGGTCGGCTCCATTCGTGGTCGCCCACGTCGAATTCAGCGGGCTGGGAAACGCAGCGCTCGGCAGAAACACGGAAGAGGGTGCGGGATGCAACGGATCGCTGGTGCTGCTCTCCTGCACAATATGATCGGTTCCATCGACCACATAGTGCCAAGGGCTGCCATGCCAATGGTTGTACCGGCTAAACATGAGCAGGCCGGGACCTTCGAGGTCAAGCGTCACATTGAAGGCGTCGGAGAGCTGATAAAGGAAGTGCGAGGCATCCGCACCCTCGTTTCCACCCCGCCGGTCATACGTGCTTCGCATATAGGCCCGCATCCCGATCCGTTGGTCGGGCCAGCGATCCCAATACCTATATGCATCGATCCCAACGGGAATCGGGCGCGGACCTTCAGTGGACTGCGCCGCTCCAACCAGTACCATCGTGACCCCGAGCCACAGCCTCCCAAAGATCCAATACGTGGATGGATTCGACATCGCTATGTCTCCTTTTGACGCTCATTGAGCAAACGATTTGCCGGAGTAAGCAGTCTTCCAAAACGATCAGACTCCACAACCCCAGTCGGCAAAAGTAGTACGCTATCACGCTGCCAGAAAGTTCAGCGCTGAAATACTGGGGATTTGTCAACAGTGATCGAGTTCTCCTCTCACGACGGTTAGATATACTTCTCGCCTGTGAGGACGAACAGCAAGCAGTTCCGCGTCGGCTTTTCCGCTGACTTCCGTGATGAAAAAAGTGAACTCGTCTTTCCGGACATCGGGTTGTCGTTGTTGGATTGCTCACCGCACCTGGCTTATGAATTCCTGAACGAGTACCGTTCCGAGTATGTCCCGGAACAGTTGCAAGATTTCGATGTAGTCATTTCGCTGAAGCCCCGCGTGACTGCCGATTCACTCAAGGGCGTTGATCGTCTTTGCGCCATCGGGCGTTGCGGAGTTGGTTACGATAACGTCGATCTGGCGGCCTGCACGGAGCGCGATATTGCTGTTTACATTACGCCAACCGCCGTTATCCGGCCTGTGGCCGAGTCGATTGTCTTACAGGTTTTGGCCCTATCTCACAATCTCGTTCTTAAAGATCGTTGGGTGCGACAAGGGAAATGGGTAGAGAGCACACGCACGCTGGGCCGTGAGCCGCGCGACCGAATTGTCGGCACAATCGGTCTGGGCAACATCGCCAGCGAAGCAATTCGCCTTTTGCGGCCATTTGGGATTGCGCGCTTTCTGGCCTTTGATCCGTATGCGTCCGCGGGTAAGGCGCAAGAACTGGGTGCGGAGATTTGGGATCTGGATACCGTTCTGCGCGAATCGGATTATCTTTTGATCAACTGTGCGCTCACCAATGAAACACGGGGATTAATTGGCGCGCGTGAATTGCAATTGATGAAGCAAGACGCGTTTTTGATTAACACGGCGCGAGGGCCGATCGTGCAGCAAAGTGCGCTCATCGACGCGCTGAAAGCTGGGCGCCTGCGCGGCGCGGCGCTCGACGTTTTCGAAAAGGAGCCGCTCGAAGCGGATTCGCCCCTCCTAAGTATGGATAACGTGATTCTGACCTCTCATTCGGTGGCGTGGACCGTAGAACTCTTCCGCGATATGGGACGTATGGATTGTGAAGGCGCGTTGGCCGTTCAACGCGGTGAAGCTCCGCTGCACGTAGTGAACCGCGATGTTCTGACCCGTCCGCGCTTTCTTGAAAAACTAGCCGCGTGCAAAGCGTTGGTTTAGGCAAAAGTTAAATGAGCAGATTACGAAAGCGGTTGAAAGAGGGTGAGGTTGTTCTGGGCCAGATGGTGCTCGAACTATTTACCTCAGGCATCGGCCCCATGCTGGCAAACGCGGGGATGGAGTTTGTCATTTACGATATGGAGCACGGCCGCTGCGAAATCGGCCTGCTGGCAGAAATGGTGGCTTCGTGCCGGGGCAGTAACATTATGCCCATGGCCCGAGTGCCGGATCTGAATTTCCGGCCGCTGTCGAGAGTATTGGATATTGGCGCACGCGGCGTCATGGCGCCGCGCGTGGAGACGAGAGCACAAGCCGAAGAGATCGTCGCTCAGTTGAAATATGCTCCCGTCGGGCGTCGGGGCGTAGCCATGGGAATTGCCCACGATCTTTATCTTGCAAGCGGGCCTGACTTTTTCGCGCAGGCGAACGACGACACAATTGTTATTCTGCTTCTCGAAACCGCCAAGGCGTTTGAAAACCTGGATGAGATTGTGTCCGTTCCGGGAGTAGACGTCGCTTGGATGGGTCACTACGATTTGACCGTATCCATGGGCATTCCGGCGCAGTTTGATCACCCGCGTTTCCTGGCTGCCATGGATTCTCTGGTGGCGTGCTGCCAGCGGCATGGCGTGGCGCCGGGTTTTCTGCCGGCCACGCCGGAAAGCGCGTCGTACTGGATTGAAAAAGGGTTTCGCATGATTAGCCTGGGAAGCGACATTGGCGTTTTTCTGAACGGCGTGCGGACATTTCGGGAAACCGTGATCGGAGAACGAAGAAGATGAACTATTCGATACAAGCTTTCAATGCGGGCACGTTTTGGGTGCCGGGACCCGAAGTTTACTGGATGCAACGTTGGAATACGCGCGAAGAAATGAACACTTTGATTTATCTGATTCGCGGCGGGGGCCACAACATTCTGATCAATACCGGACCGCCCCAAGACCTAACGGCGTTGAACGAAGCCTGGCTGAAGTTCTTCGGATTCCCGGAAGCAAAAATCGTCAGGACGGAGGAACAACTGCCGCAGAACATTCTGCGCTCGCAAGGGTTGACCGTCGATGAAATCGATACCGTCATCGTCACACCCCTGCAGGCTTATGCCACGGCGAATATCCATCTTTTCCGAAATGCGCGTCTTTGCATTTCACGCAAAGGCTGGATTGAAGATTTTCAGGCTCCCTATTACCATCTGCATGTGCCGCGTCACTTTCGCATCCCGCCCGAGGTGAACAACTATCTTCAAAATGAAGGCTGGGAAAAGGTCCACCTTTTAGCAGAGGAAGAGGAGATTTTCGAGGGCCTGCGTGTTTTCTGGGCTGGCGTGCATCACCGTTCCTCATTGGCTGTGTCTATTGATACCGCCAAGGGACCTATTATCATCAGCGACTGTTTCTTCAAATACGGAAACATTGAGCAAGGACATTATCTGGGTGTGATGGAAAGCATGATCGAAGCAGATGCGACCTGGGCCCGCATCCGGCGTGAGGCCAAACTATTTGCCTCCATCTATGACCCCGAAGTCTTCGTTCGTCATCCCGGAGGAGTGCTCGCGTAATGGCTGGCCGTTTCGATAGCCGCGTGGCGGTGGTCACGGGCGGCGCATCGGGGATAGGGTTGGGAATCGTAGAGCGCTTCGCGGCGGAGGGCTCCTCGGTGGCGCTCCTTGATCTGCAAGAGGCGGCTGGCGAAGCAGCGGCGGCTCAGGTTCGGAATAGCGGTGGTGCTTGCGAATTTTTTCACGTCGACGTCTCTTCTGAAGCGGCTGTGGCTAGCGCGTTGCAGAAAGTGATCGGGCGATTTCGCGGTATTGATCATCTAGTCAACAATGCTGGCATTGTTTTGGTAAAGCGGATTGAAGATTGTACGGAAGAGGAATGGGACCTGGTCATCAATGTGAATCTGAAATCGGTTTTCCTGATGGTGAAACATGCCCTGCCGGAGTTGCGGCGCTCAGCCGCGCCCAGCATCGTGAACATCGGTTCTATTTCGTCGTTCGTCGCGCAACAGGGAACGCCCGCTTATGTCGCTTCCAAAGGCGCTGTCTTGCTTCTGTCGAAAGCATTGGCGCTCGATTTGGCTCCGATTCGAGTTAACTGTGTGTGTCCCGGTATTACGGACACGCCGATGTTTCGAAGCCATGTGAACGCGACGCCGGAACCGGAAAAGACTTTGCAGGGACGATTGGCGCGCGTTCCTTTGAGCCGCGCATTGTCGCCGCGCGAAATCGCCGACGCGGTTCTTTATTTGTCGAGTGATCAGGCCTCCGGAATAACTGGCACATCGATCGTGGTAGATGGCGGTTACACGGCCGCGGCAGAGTGGTCGCAAGTCTGACGGCGTCAACCTACACGCGACCGAGCTGACGTGGCCTTCACTACCGGTGTTTGCGTGCTCAGGTAGTTTCCATAGCCGACGACCAGAGTGGATATTACCAGCGTGGCCAAACTCAACGCTAGCAGTCGCATAGTGCGTACTCCGGCGCCTTGCCATTCTTTCAGCGCAAGCCCCCACAGGCTGCCGAAGATCATGATGCTGGCCATATGGAGCGTCCAACTTGAAAAACGGTACCTGCCCATTTGTACTTCTCCCATCGTGTAGAAGAAAAATTGCATGTACCAGATCAGCCCGGCAAAGGCGGAAAGAACATAGTTAGCTAACAGCGGTACACGTCGGGCGCCGACTTCGGCTTGGAAATATTGACGGGCGGTTCGATTACGAACGTGCAGGATGACGCACCAAGCTAGATTTGTTGTGAAACCGCCGCCCATCACAATGATGAGCACGGGAAGGCCTTGCCAGAGGGGCGCGGCGCCATGGCGCGCAGCGGCTTCGCGTACCGGGCCGCCGGCTGCCAAGCCATAGGAAAAACAAGCGCTCATGATGCCGCAGAACGTTGCAACCAGTAGTCCTTTTTTGAGATCGAATTCTTTAATGACGGCCGTGCGGCCTTCCGGCGAAAAATCTTTCTCTTTGGACATTCCCGCCATGCCCGCCGCAAAAATGCCAGCGACGCAGATGCCTACTCCTACCAAAATTAGAATGCCTGAAGTGCTGCCCAGAATGCTGGAGACGAAGACGCCGCTCACTAGCGGCGGCATCAAGGTGCCGAAAGCGGCGCAGTATCCAAGCGCCACTGCCATGCCCAAAGACATGCCAAGGTAACGCATGGTGAGTCCGAATGTGAGGCCGCCAAACCCCCAAAGCACACCGAAGCAATAACAAAGAAGTGTGGTGGAACTTGGCGTTTCGCGAAGAACCGCCGGCAGATCGTTTACCAGCAACGAAGCGATCGAAATGGGAGCCACAATCCAACTGAATACGCCGCCCACCATCCAATACGTTTCCCATGCCCATCCTTCTACGCGGCGAAACGGGACATAAAAACTCGCCGACGACAAACCGCCCAGCCAATGGAAGAAAACACCTAGCAAAGGATTGGGCGTCATGCCTGGGTAACCACGATCATGGTTTTTACAATATCGCAGCCGTTTTGCTTTCTCGCCAAGATTGCCGTGCGCGGTTCTGTTGTGACATAGTTTATGACGGATGTCCGGCTATCAGACCAATTTACAAAGAAAGACAACGTACCTATTCATCGCAATTCTGCTGGGATGGTGCGCCGCCGGCAATATTGGCGCAGCGGACGCGATCAGCATCCACCCGGATAACCCGCGTTATTTTCTGTTTCGCGGGAAGCCCCTGGTGTTGATCACCGCCAGCGAGCACTACGGTTCCGTGATGAACCGCCCTTTTGATTTCGTGAAGTATCTGGATGACGCGGCGGCGCACAAGATGACTCTCACTCGCACCTTCTTGTTGTTTCGCGAGTTGCAGAGCGCGCGCAATCCATCGTCTCCTTGTAAGCCGGAGTCACCCGACTACATTGCACCTTTCCCCAGAACCGGACCAGGCAAGGCTCTGGATGGCGAGCCGATTTACGATTTAGATCAATGGAATCCCGAGTATTTTGAACGCCTGCACCGTTTTCTCGACGCGGCGTCGCAACGCGGCATCATCGTGGAACTAACCATTTTCAGTAACACGTATGCCGATCAAGTCTGGGCACTCAATCCATTCCGAGCAGAGAACAACAAACAGCACTTGGAAAAAATAGAGTGGCCGGAATATTTATCACTGAAGAATACCGAGTTGGTCAAGCGGCAATCTTCCTATGCCCGCAAGATCATTGATGAGACTAGCGGCTATGACAATGTATACTACGAGATTTGTAATGAGCCCGGCGGCGCGGTGAAGGGTCACATCCCTTCTGCAGAGGTGGATGAATGGCAGAACGAAATGGGCCGTGTGATCCGCGATGAGATGCAACGCACGCACCACGGACACTTAGTTGCGGGCCAGCAGGCGTTCGCTTATTCGCCAAAGTTCCGCTTCCCGTTGGACGAAACGTATTCGCAGAAATTGTTCGACATCGTGAACATACACCCTCTGCCTAACACGGATTTTGGAGGAACGCTCTATCAGCTTGGCGCCTTCATGTCGAAAGACCTGGCACTTCCTGAGATGGCACGTTTTTGCCGCGCGGTCTTCTCACAAAAGAAGCCTAGCGTGATGGATGAAGACAATGCCGCCAGCATGTACCGCGACCCAACCGGCTGGACAATTCATCGCAAGAGAGCTTGGACCACAGTGCTGAATGGCGGACATTACGACTACATCGATTTTTCAATTACCGTTGGGAGCGAGACCGGCACAGCGATGTCCCGCAGTCATATCCGAAGTTGGATGCAGTATCTCTCTGAGTTCATCTCCAGCTTTGACTACATCCACGCCGACAACAGCAACGGCTGGCTTGGCGATCTGCCAGATCATGTAACGGCATCTACGCTTAGCGCTCGCGGTGACGATTACGTTGCTTACTTGGCTGACGATAGAGAAATCACAGACCCCGCTGCCGGTCAACCTTTACACGGCACCGTGAAACTTGCGCTTCCAAACGGCACGTTTGCAGTGAGCCTCTTTTCTCCGGTGTCCGGTCAATCTTCTCCTGCCGTGAGAATGGAAGGCGGGGGCACTAGAAGCTTGATTCTCGAGCCGTTTAGGGACGACATCGTGATTCGCGCCAGCAAGATTTCGCCGTAGCTATCCTGGCGGCAAGACAGGGTTTTTGACAAACTGGACGTGCGCCGGACCATGCCGTGGCGACCGCGGCTCGGAGAAAGCGAGTGAATCCGCTGATCGGTCCAACGGCGTAGCCGCGGTCCTGACCGTGGTCGTCGTCCATCCGTCACCTGGGAATCCGAATCGGTCCGGCGCTTTGGTGTGGTCCCGATGCTATCTTTAGCGGACTTTCGGCTATGCTCATACTTGCATGCTGGTCGAAAACAAACTAGGTAACTACTCTTTTCTGAAAGGCATTGCTCCCTACTCCGCGGGTGTCGCTGCGGAAGCGGGTTTCGAGATTGTCCACGTGCGGCTGTCGCGCTATTTTCCACTACGGGTTGGCTTTGACGCAGTCGAGGCCCACCTCAAGAAAGCTGGGCGTCCACTCCAGGCGGTGTGCGGAATGGAGTTGCGATCGCCGAAGCCATTCAGCTTTACCGGCTTTAATGAGTTCAACGCGGACTATGTCGATGCTCTTAAGAAGTGGGATCTGCTTGTGGAGGGCATGAACCCGGTAGCGCGCACCAACGTTGCGCCGGCGGTAAATCCGCCGGCAGAGCCGACGCTCTACGGCTTCTCCTACACCGTTCGATCCGACGCAAAGCGGAAGACATTCGTGATTGCGGGAGCAGGCGAGTTGCCTGAAGGCTCGCTTGATCCGCATGATGTGGTGCGGCCGGGAGAGTCCAGCCCAGCCGCAATCCAGGAGAAAATGCGCTTCGTCATAGGATTGATGGAGGGCAGATTGAGAGGGCTCAGCGTGAGCTGGAGCGACGTCACGGTAAGCGAAATCTACACGGTGCATGATATCCATCCCTTTCTCGAAACAGAACTGCTTAAGCGTCAGGAAGAAGGCGGAGCGCACGGCTTTACGTGGCACTACTCGCGACCGCCGATTGAGAGCATCGAATACGAAATGGATCTACGCGGCTGTGCGACGGAACTGGTGATTTGACCGCGGAAGCCGGCCGTTTCATTCGGATCAATTGGCGTTGTGCATTTTATTCCGAACTGGAATCGGCTTGGGTCGGCCACCCAACGGCGAGTTGCGTGCCCAGTTTGGATACAGCATCAGTGGCCGCGCGGTTATCAACGTAGTAAGCGTTCGAAATCGCCACTGCGACCGAGTTCGCCAGCAGAGAAATGCCTGCTGCGCGCGATGTGCTCGGTCCGTAGGCTCGTCGTCACACCTTCACTCTACGAAAATGTTCCCCAACCTCCGTAAGCGTGAGCTTTCGGGGATAAATGGCAATTTCATCCAGACCTCCCGTAAGGAACGAACTCAGGTCACGTGTCCCCAACCGCACCGGCGCGGTCCCTTTGCTTGGTGTGACATTGTAGGTGCTGTACAAAGCTCCTTTTGAGGTAGCCGGACTGCAGCGCAATTGGCCATTCTTGTAAATTGAGACGCCAGCGGCTGGATCGGTATCGGTAAATGGGTCAAAAGTTGCCACGACGTACAGCCATTCCCGCACTCTAAGCTCGTCCTGAAAATAAGCGCCTGAGCCCAGCGCGCCGTCGGCGTTCCAAACATAGGCAGAGATACGGTTAGGCCGACTCGACTCTTGGCTGTAGAACCGGAATCCCCATTCCATTTCCCCTTTTTGGCCCTTTCCCATCCACATTACATAGGGATCCTGGGTCTCACCGGCAAAAACGAGAGCGTCTGGCCGAATCCAAACTTCCACGCTTAATCCGCGTCCGCTGGTCTGCACGCTGAATTGTGGAGAACTTGGGATCTCGACGTATGAACCCGATGGCGCCACTCCAATCGCCGTATTTGGATCATCCGTGATGGCGCCACGTTCTCCGAAGACCGGGTTGCCAATGTACTTGCCGGTGTGGCCGTTGCCGCTGGCGTCGGCCGCGTCGGGACCGTGATTCTCTCCCAGACGCCAATAAGCTACGGGGTGCTTCTTCAGAACAGCGGCGGAATAGGATGATGTGGCCAGTGCGGCACGCTCGCCCACGATTGCGGCGAGCGGCATTGAGGCAGATGAAAGGAAGTGGCGCCGAGTCGATGAAGCCGGGGTTTTCATATGTCTATTTTGTGCATTTTGGGCGTTTACCGTTACACGGAATAACGAGTAACCAGCTTTGGGCGCAACTTCGACGATATTTCAATGCATAAATCTCAAGTCCTCACGCCAGCGGCTGAATTTTAGACGGAACTGCGTTGGCACGGCAAAGCGCCCAGTTTTCTCGCAGTTCCTCTCTATGTATGATCGCCCCCTCGGGGACAAAATTCAAAGCTCGGTTCGGCAGTTTCGCCTTCCACTATCTTCGGGCGAGTCTATGGCGATACTGGCTTCCAACATTCGGGCCGTCCAAAAGACGTAGAATGTGATTGGGCCCTTATGAACACATCAAGAAGACATTTCTTTTTCGGCAGCATCCTGGCTGGAGCCATCCCCGCGGGCGGTTTCGGCTCCGTGCAGTCACTCAAAAAGCTCGGCTACAAATCGCCGAACGAAAAACTCAACATCGCTTCCATCGGAGCCGGTGGCAAAGCGGCTAGCGACATCCGCGCATGCGCGCAAACCGAGAACATTGTCGCCTTGTGTGATGTAGATGACAAACGCGCCGAAGGAATCTACAAAGAATTCTCAAAGCCACCCAAATATCGCGATTACCGCGAAATGCTCGACAAGCAGCAGTCGGAAATCGATGCGGTCATCGTCACGATCCCCGATCACATGCACGCCACGGCCGCCCTTGCCGCTATGGAGTTGGGCAAGCACGTTTACGTTCAGAAGCCGCTCGCCCACACCGTTTGGGAATGCCGCGAGTTGAAGAAAGCGGCCGAGCGTTATAAGGTTGCTACGCAGATGGGCAACCAGGGCTACTCCAATGAAGGCACTCGCCAATGCGCCGAGATGATCTGGAATGGCGAAATCGGCAATGTTACCGAAGTTCATGCCTGGACCAACCGTCCCGCTTGGCCGCAAGGAATTACGGAAAAGCCAACGCCCGCCAACGTCCCCGATTCGCTCGATTGGAATCTCTGGTTAGGCGTCGCCGCCGACCGGCCTTACAGTGAAGACTATCTGCCGTTCTCCTGGCGCGGCTTTTTCGATTTCGGCCTCGGCGCTCTCGGCGATATGGCTTGCCACATCTTAGGTGCGCCGAATATGGCGTTGCGCCTGACTGCGCCCACCAGCGTGGAATGCGTCAGCCTCGAAGGTAAGAGCGATCTTTACTACCCCGCCAAGTCCGTTGTGCGCTTTGATTTCCCCGCGCGTCAAGGCATGCCGCCGGTCAAAATTTTCTGGTATGACGCCATGCGTGGTGAGCAGCCTACATTCACGAGTGCGCCGCAGAATGAGATTTTGGGAGACCTCCCTAGAACCCGCACGAGCAGCATGCTGTCTAGTCTAAAGCCGAAAGAGCGGCAGATTCAGGGCGGCGTGTTCACTGAAGAGTTCTTTACACCTAGAGAGGAAACGCCCCGTCCCGCTTCGGCTGCGAGCACCAAAACTCTGAGCCCGCGCGAAGAAAAAGAAGCCCACTGGATGAGCCTGATTCGCACCGGTACAAACGGCAGTCTCTTCGTTGGTGATAAGGGCATGATTACGACGGGAACTTACGGCGAATGGACCCGCCATCTACCGGTAGAAAAGATGCGTGATTATGAATTTCCCGCTGAATTCCTGCCACGCTCACCCGGCCATTATCGCGATTGGATTCGCGCTTGCAAAGGCGGAGCACCCGCCTGTTCGAACTTCAGCGTTTCCGCACCGTTCACAGAGTGGATCGGCTTGGGCGCTTTAGCCATTCAGTTGAACACCAAACTGGAATGGGATGCAGAAACCATGCGCATCACCAATAATGCAGAAGCAAACCGCATGTTGAAACCTACTCTTCGCAAAGGTTGGAAAATGACCGGCGTCTAAGCGGCGCCTCAATTTAACCTAGCTTTCAACAAGTCAGTGGAACGCAAGGGCGGGATCGTTTTGCCGGTTCCGCCTAAGAAAAAACGGTGCCCTGAATAACCTAAAAAGGGTAACCCGATTGCGACGTTCAGCCGTCTAGGTATTTATGCACGCTGCGATCGCCTGCGGAGTGTTTCTGGGCGCGTCCATTATGTTTGGCGCAGAGACAAATGCATGCTCAGAAATATCCGGGGTATTGTTCGGGATGCCTAAGGCCGAAAGGGCCCGACGCGGCCGCATTGATTATTAGCCCAAAAGCTAACGTGCCGGCCGATTCTGAGCCCGTATCGAAGCGCTTGTTCGGAGTCATTCCCAACTACCGGGCCGATCGATATTCGACCGTCTACACCCCCATCTCCACTGCCGAGAAATTCAAGATCGCGCGCAGCGATAGTTTCGACTGGCCCAATTATTTTCTGCTCGCCGGTTACGCGTTACAATCGCAGGTGGCGGCGGGCGGGTTTCGGCATAACGGCGGCTTGAGTGGTTTCGGGCAGTACTACAGCAAAGCAATCGCCGATCAAGTGGTCGGGTCTTATGTAACTGAGGCGATCTTGCCAAGTCTTTTGCATGAGGACCCGAGGTTTTTCCGACTGGGACAGGGGTCCATTCTTTCTCGTGCTTTGTACGCGAGTTCACGAATTTTCGTGGTTAAGCGAGATGATGGCAGCTCCGGATTTTACATTTCCGAAATCATCGGAAATATGGGCGTGATCGCTGTTGGGGCGGCTTACTATACCGATAGCCGCACCGCCTCCGCTAGTGCGGAACGCTATGGCATGTCGCTTGGCAACGACATGATCTCCAATCTGCTCACGGAATTCTGGCCTGACATTCGCCGCAAGCTCCCACTTCTTCACAAACGCGGCTAGCCCCAGACTTCGATAACATAGTCAAACTATGAATCGACGAAGTTTTCTTAAAACCGCGTCCGTCGCTCCTATGCTCATCCCAGCCTCGGCGTTAGGCCGCGACGGTCATGTCGCTCCCAGCAACCGTATCACCATGGGTGTTATCGGCACCGGGAATCAGGGTACCGGCGACATGAAACGTTTCCTCCTCGATGAGCGCGTCCAAATCGTCGCAGTTTGCGACGTAAATAAAGAAACCCCTGGCTATTGGGACGGAGCGATTGCCGGCCGTGAACCAGCTCGTGTTCTCGTGGAGTGGCACTATGCCCGCGCTAAACACGCCGGCACATATAAGGGATGCACGGCCTATGAGGATTTCCGCGACGTGATAGGCCGCAAAGATATTGATGCCTTGCTGATTGCCGTGCCCGACCATTGGCACTCCATTCCGGTGGTCATGGCCGCGCGCGCCGGCAAAGACATCTATGGTGAGAAGCCGCTCTCGCTCACCATCGCCGAAGGACGCGCCATGGCGAACGCGGTCAAAGCGAGTAACCGTGTCTTTCAGTGCGGCAGCCAGCAGCGCTCGGACGTTCGCTTCCGCAAGGCCTGCGAAATTGTGCGCAACGGCCGCATCGGCAAACTACAACGCGTTCTGTGCGGTTTGCCCGGCGGCACGCCCGATTTCGGTAAAGACGCCGACCGGCAAGATCCCGAACCCGTTCCCGACGGATTCAATTACGACTTCTGGCTTGGCCCCGCTCCCGAGGCCCCGTACGCACCCGCGCGCTGCTTTGTGAACTTCCGCTGGATTCTGGACTACTCCGGCGGTCAGCTTACCGACTGGGGTGGTCATCATCCCGATATTGCTCAATGGGGGATGGGGACCGAACTAACCGGACCGGTCGCGATCAAAAATGGTCAAGCCGAATGGGCGCACGAGAAACTATGGAACACCGCTACCGACTATTATTTCGAAGCCCACTATGAAACTGGCGTCAAATTGATTGTTTCGAGCCGTGTACGCTCGGGTGTCACGTTTGAAGGCACAGATGGCTGGGTCTGGGTCAATCGAGGCGCCATCGAAGCGAGCCCGGCAACGTTATTGGATTACGAGCCTGGCCCGGGCGAGATCCATTTGTATAAGTCCGACAATCATCAGCGCAACTTCATAGACTGCGTGATTTCGCGGAGCGAACCAATTGCCCCCATCGAGCAGGCCCACCGCTCCATCAGCATTGCCCATCTAGGTAATATCAGCCTGCGCCTCGGGCGGGATCTGCGCTGGGATCCGAAGGAAGAAAGAATAATCGGCGATGAGACAGCCCAGAAGATGCTGTCGCGGCCCATGCGGAAACCATGGAGCCTGGAATTAAGCTAGATCGATAACCACTTTCACGTCGTCAGCCTGCCGCTCAAACGCCGCCCGCCAATTGGCTAGCGGCACTCGCCGCGTGATCAACGATTGCAGCCAGCCGCGGTCGGCTCGGCGTAAGGCGTCGACTGCCTTCTCGTAATGGCGGCGGTTCGCGTTCACCACGCCAAAGGCCACTGTGTTGCCCATCACCATTTCCCGGTTGAGTTGAATGACGTTGACCGTTGGATCTTGTGCGTGGGCAGACACGCCCACCAAGCAAAGAATTCCGTCGTTCGCCAAACTGAGCAGGCTATCGCGAATGACCACCGCCGCGCCTGTACATTCGATGACCACATCGGGCCGGAAGCCGAGTTGTTCCACCTTGCCACCGTGATATTGCGCGCCCAGCGTCTCCACCAGCCGGGGCTTCGGACCGTCGGTCACTTGATCGAGCACATGTACCGCAAGGCCACGTTGCACGCCCATAAGGGCGGCTAACAAACCGATCGGTCCAGCACCAGTGACCAGCAAGGTTTTCGGCTTCCAGAGAGCCCGCTGTCCGATGTGCTCAATGTGTTCCCAAGC
>Ga0302319_10003703_pt1 | contig 31759 bp, 28 predicted proteins | sample Bog_T0_2_FD_203319 | JGI IMG/M metagenome (GOLD analysis project Ga0302319, IMG submission 203319) | Peat permafrost microbial communities from Stordalen Mire near Abisko, Sweden - Bog_T0_2 | ecosystem: Environmental > Terrestrial > Soil > Wetlands > Peat | place: Sweden: Abisko, Stordalen Mire... | reverse complement strand
CCAAGTGCACGGGTCCAATGGCAAGTCGACAAGCCGGCCCACCGCATCACGGCCGTTGCTTGGTCCAAGTAAGGGAATCACTAAGTAAAATCCAGGGCCGTTGCCGTAATGGCCCAGGGTCTCCCCAAAATCCTGATTGGATCGCCCAATCTTCCAGCGGGTCGAAGGGTCAAACAGGCCGCCCACGCCGACAGTGGTGTTGACGCCAAAACGCTCAGTCTCGGACCAGGCACCGCGCCATTTACCCTGGAGGCAGTTATTCACCAACCGCACCGGATAGGTGATGTTGTGGCCAGCGTTACCTATCCCGAGCCGCAGTGGCTGCGGCACGATATGATTGTAGCCGATGCTCAGCGGATAAATCACGTGCCGAAAGAGCCACTCGTTCACCGCCCAGGAACAACGGTTAAATCCCTCCAATGGATCTGGCACCGCGTCAAAGTATGGCATTTGCCCGGGTTGCAGTTGTCCTTGCCCTCCCGCGCTTGATTCAGTTGCCACCAGACGCGCAGGCACGCACGCGACAATGACCACCATGTTCAACACGCGTAACGCCATTCCCAGCGACGGCATTCCTGCAAAGCCGAACTTAGTCCTTTGCGGCCCGAGGTAATCCCTTAGCGGTCTCGTTCGGAAAAGTCTCATTGTCGCTTAGGAGTCCTCTCTGGGAATTGCGCCGAGAGCCTTGACCAGCCGTCTAAATTCCAGATCGGCCCGCAAAATCGAACCACCTACGTTCTCGATTCTGTCCACCGTTTCGCTTCGGAGAGCAAATCCCGTAGGGATGGCGTTAAAATAGGAACGGTCCTTTTGATCCCCGAGACCAGCGAAACTCACGTTAATCAGATAGAAATCCAAATTGTCCAATTTTGCTGCGCCTGCGTTGCTTTCCCTTTGGGCGCGCACCTGAAGCTTCCAAAGTTCGACGCTGTGCCTGAACACTTCAGTGGTCACATAATTCCATCGGTTCAACATTCCTCCAGCGATCGCATTGAGAACTGAGACCGTTCCGGGGATTGCGGCGCTGCGGTCCCTTTCCCCGCCAAAACGCACCGAGGCGTCAACGACAACGATCGCGATCTTCGTGATATGCGACAGCTGCATATGGTTCAAGGAACCACCCAGCCCGCCATGGAGCATGGTAAAATCCTGGAATGCTCGGATTCCAAGGTTGTCGGCTACTCCGCCATCAACCAAATGGATGTACCTTCGACCGTTTCCGTCCGTATAAGAACCGATTTCTGCGAGTACTTGCTTCAGACTATCTTTGAGGACCAAGTCGATCGGCTCTACATTTTCTTCTTCGATTTGATGGGGACCCGAATAGTTTCTAAGGGTAACAGGAGTCAGGAATAGCGGCACCGCAGATGACGCCGCTACGGCACGCGATATCGGAAACTGCGAAAGGTCGGATCCGATTAGGTCAAAGTTGTCTTGGGTAAAGCCAAAGCGCCCCCCCGTAGAAAGATCCGTGGCGTTAATTATCAAAAATGGGCGGCTGGGAATTTGAGCGAGGCCGCCGAACGTCTTTCCGTGAAAAAGGATTTCGTCGTAGTAGGATGCCGCAAGGTCGCTTCTACCATAATAAGAAGAACTCAGACGCTCGAGGTTGTCCGGCCGCAGGCACCGAACTAAGAGCCCCCTTTGCACGTCCCTTTTTAGAAAGCGCGACTCAAATGAGCTGAATGTATCGTCGCCAAAGGCGCAGTAGTACGCGGCTGTAAAAGCCCCTCCAGAGACGGCGGAGATTGCGTCAACTTGGTCAAGCAAACGCCCCGGATGCCCATCCACATTGATAATTGTATCTTTCAGCTCCCGCAGCACACCGTACGACAGCGCAGCGGCTCTTGTTCCCCCGCCAGAGAACAGAAGCACCAGCAGTAAATCGTCCCGTTCCTTCGGCCGCATATGGTATTGAATCCGATATCCAAGGGCTGCCTTCCCTTCGATTGGCTGATTCAGGGGCGCATGGGCGCAGCCCATCAACAGGACCGCGCTCAAGAGGGCCGCATTGTTGAAAAGGGCTGGCCTGCCCCAGCTCAAGGTCCAACCCGCTCTGGTCTGCTTGGGCCTGGCGAATATGTTCACAGAAACGTTGAGCAGTTAAAACCGTTCGCGTCGTACCTGGAATGGTCGGAAGTCTTTGTGGTACGCCAGGCCTTTCGGGAATTCTGGTGTCTTAGCCACGCAAGGATGTTATCAGGTTCCTCTTGCTGAAATCCATTGAGCTAAGTGGTTAGATAGCCCTACACACAAAGATTAGGACCTTTCGCATTTCTTGGACGCTCGATCGGAGTCGCGGTAGAAAGGGGGAACAGGGCCTCAATGAGGTTTCGCCTCTATGCAGTTCGAATTGATGAGTTCAATAGCAGGCCGGTGTCGCATGTTGTAATCGGGCCTTGCGAAAGATTGTGGCGGCCAGAATGGGAGAGCGTTCTCTACACCTTTCGAGAGAGCTGAGCGACAATCCTCGACGTGTTGCCGGCTCTCTCGGGTTTCATGTCGGTCACGATACTGGTATTGCTGAAATCGCTCGGGACAAAAAAGCTCGAAGCTGCTCGTCTACTGCGTAAACTCTTCACCCTCTAGCCATGCAACTTAGCTTGGCGCATTTGGCTGAATAGGTCACCCACGCACACGCCCTATGACCCAATGAATATTGAAAACCAGGTAGTGGACGCCGATCAGCCAGAAGTCCGGATCGACCCACATTTGCAGGCCACTCTTAACCTGATTCCGGCGCACACCTGGTGTGCCGTTGCCTCTGGTGCGCTTACTTTTGCAAACCGCAGCGCTTCGGACTATCTCGGCCTCCCGGATGGTCATCCGCTTCGGCTCGGCATCATCTCTGGCGCAGCTTGGGATTCCCACATTCCTCTTCTGCATCCGGAGGACCACGATGAAGCGCGGAGCATCTGGTCAACCTGTCTCGGCACCGGCTGTGCCGGTCAAATGAGTTTTCGACTTCGAAGTGGGCAAGGAGTATACCGTTGGTTTCTCACTCGAGCGGAGCCAGTTCGGGCAAACGATGGAACGTTGCTGCATTGGGTCGGTGTCAATCTCGACATTGACGACACAAAGCGCGCAGAAGACTCCCTTGCTAGGAGCGAAATGGAACTTCGCCGCGTGATAGATGCGATTCCTGTGATTGCCTGGTGCAATCTGCCCGATGGTCCGATCGAATTTCTTAGCAAGCGCTGGCATGAATACACTGGGCTGTCCGAAGAGGAATCGAAGGGCTGGGGCTGGCATTCCGCATTCCACCCTGATGATCTACGACCGTTGATGGACATATGGCAGAAACATCTGGCGTCGGGAGAATCGAGCGCGATCGAAGCCCGCATTCGCAGCAAGCACGGCGTATTTCGGTGGTTTCTGATTCGCTCCGAGGCACTACGCGATGAAGTCGGTAACATAAAACGATGGTATGGAACAAGCACTGACATCGATGATCGCAAACGTGCCGAAGAAGCTGCGGGTCGTCTTTTCAGTGAACTCCAGGAACGTGAAGGAAGGATCCGTCGATTGGTTGATGCAAATATCATTGGAGTTTTAGTCTCGAATTCGGACAGCCAGATCATCGAGTGCAATGACGCGTTTCTCAAAATGGTGGGATATACTCGGGAAGAATTGATTGATGGACGCCTTCGTTGGAGAGCAATGACCCCTCCGGAATGGAAAGATGCAAGCGATGACGGAGTGCGTCAGACAACAACTACTGGCATCTGTAGAGTGTTCGAGAAGGAGTATTACCGGAAAGACGGTAGCCGAGTGCCGGTGCTGGTGGGTGCTGCGAGATACGAGAAAGACTCTATTGTTGCATTTACAATCGATCTTACTGAGCTCAAGCGCTCGGAAGAAGCCCTCCGGAGGAGTGAGGCGTTTCTAGCAGAAGGTCAAAGGCTCAGTCACACTGGAAGCTGGGGTTGGAAAGCATCGACAGGAAAAGTGATGTGGTCACGGGAACTCTTTCGAATTCTCGGTTTCGACCCTAAATACATCGATCCTTCTTTGGACGTTTTTTGGGAAAGAGTTCATCCGGCCGACAGGGCAGGTTCTCAACACGAATTCGAAACGGCCATCCGGGAAAAAAGAAACTTTGAGCAGGAGTTTCGCATTCTTACTCCTGACAGATCTATCCGATATCTTCACGCTGTCGGACACGCCGTATTGGATGAGACCAATGAATTGGTGGAGTTCATTGGTACGGCAATGGATACCACGGAAAGAAAACATGCTGAAGGACGGGCGCAAAGCCAAAGAGAAGCGATCCGATTGGCCCTGAACGCGTTTATAGAAAAATTGGACGCGAATCGCCTCCTTGAGGATATAGTTGCCGAGACCACGAAGCGATTTAGTCCAAATTCCTGGGAGCTTTGGCTATTTGACGAGGCTGTAGGCGCTTTCCTATTGCACTCATCTAGAAAGTCGGGCGAATCCCTGAAATCAGAAACCGATCGCAAGATTGTGCGGCCACTGGAAGAATTGCGGGGGGTATGGCAATCGCGGAACGCCGGCAGAGCCCCTCAAATCTTTCAGCTCTCGCTTAAGAATCCGGTGCTTGGCGCGAGATGGATCAAATCGCTCAAAGCACGAGGAATCAAAACCTTGATGCTTGTGCCGCTAGTTCTTGGAGAACAGAACTTGGGGCTCGTCGAATTACATTTTGAATCGTCGGTTCATTTTACAAGCGAAGACCTTGAGCTTGCGCAGTCTCTAGGCAATCACGCGACCTTGGCATTGCAATTGAACCGGTTGACTAGCCGAGGTGAGCAGTTGGCTGTTACTGAGGAACGGAACCGCATGGCTCGGGAAATTCATGACACGATGGCTCAAGCATTTGCCGGCATTGTGTTACATTCGGAGGCATTAGGGGCTTCGTTAGGCGTCAGCAAACGCCGTAGTAGAATTGCGCTGTCCCAAGTTCAGAAGTTGGCACGGTCGGGACTCGACGAGGCACGTCGATCAGTGCAGGCACTTCGGCCAAAAGCTCTTGAGGGCAGCACCCTTTCACAGGCTCTTGAACAAGTGGGCAGTAACATTGCCTCAAGGGCGAAGCTTTCTTTCCATTTTCGGCAAAGAGGGGAACCCAAAATACTTCATCGTGAGATGCAGAACGAATTGTTCCGCATCGCCCAGGAAGCGCTGACGAATGTCGCTAAGCATGCGCAGGCGACGTCAGTCTGGATTAATCTGACCTACAGTGCCCAGCAAGTTTCGTTGAAAATTCGAGACGACGGAGTTGGTCTTGCGATGACGGCTTCCCGAAAGTCCAATGGGACTTACGGCTTGGCGAGTATGCGCGAAAGAGCACAACGCATCAGTGGGCAACTACAGATCAAACGCCAAAAAAGCGGCGGGACCTCTATCCATGTCCAAGTGCCATTGGCGGAGAACACCTAAAGACACCATGTCCTTGGACGCCCTACTCGCAAACGATTTCCCCCTTCCTGTACGTGCGTTCGCGCAGTAGCGAGATCGCCTCGAGAATCTCTCGAGTGGATAGCTCGCGCAAGATCGGGGACTGTCTTTAGGATATCAATGCTCTGCCTCTCGCTCTCCTTCGCGAAGATTCTAATCGATTCCATAGACGACTCCCATCTCCCTCTTGAGCTATTCCGGCTAGCAAATTCGGACGAGCCCGCGCTGAACAGCCTCGCGAAGCATCGCAGTCCGACTCGGGACTTGCAGCTTTTCGAGCATGCTCTTTACATGCGACTTCACCGTGCCCTCGGCTATGCCAACGCTGTGGCCAACTTCCTTGTTGCTTTTCCCTTCCGCGACTAGTTGCAAAATCTCGTGCTCGCGCGGACTCAATCCGGGGTGATTCATGCTCTCAACGAGCTTGTGGCCGATGGAGAGGGGAATGACCGTCTCACCGCGATGCACCCGCCGAAGCGTGTCGAGGAGCAATGCTCGCGACACGTCCTTTAATAGATAACCGTGGGCTCCAGCTTCCATCGAAATGTGAACATCGTGTTCACTTTCGAAAGTCGTCAGGACGATGATGCGGGTGGGCAGCCGAAGGGATTTGAACTTGGCCAGGACGTCTAATCCATCCATTTGCGGCATTCGTAAATCCAGGAGGACGATATCGGGCCTGAGTTTCTGGGTGAGTTCTACCGTCTCGACGCCGTCAACCGCCTGTGCGACTACTCTCATGTCCTTTTCGTTCGATACGAGGGACACAATGCCATCGCGGACAAGCGGATGGTCGTCGGCGATAAGGATTCGGATTCGCGCGGCCTTCATGGGTCTTACTTTGCCAAGAATGGGAGGCTTCGCACTGGCACGCCTCGACGGGTCGGTGTATATCGGATGCGCGATAATCTGCTAGGTTGCATCGGAAACTTTGGCATCCTGCGCATGACTCCTTAGATTTGAACTGAGAATCTTGCGCCCTGACAATCACTCTTTGGACAGATGCGACCGTCTCTCTAAATAGTCCCAATTCCTGAAATTTCTGAGAGGTCGTTGGGGATCACGTTCCGCTATTAACGGCTCCCAGGGGCCCCCCTTCATCAGTTTGTGCGCACGCGGCCATCGCCGCCCAAAAGGCTGCGCGTAACCGGTTCATTGGGTATTCCCGAGATCGTTGCGGCCTCTCCCTAAAGATTGTTTGCGTAGCTTTCTGGACAGGTGGATATTTCGACAATGAAAAGAGCGACCTCCCATAGTGGGAAGATTCGCATAGTAGTCGCCGACGATCATCCGATTGTCCGTGAGGGAATTGTTTCAAACCTGCGACAGGAGCGCGACATGAAGGTCGTCGCCGAGGCGTCGGATGGCATCGAAGCGCTTGCAGTTATACGGAAACTCAAACCCGACGTAATATTGCTCGATCTTCGGATGCCGGGGCATGACGGCATCGAAATCCTGACCCAACTTGCTGCGTCGAACGTCCTGACGAGGGCGATCGTGATCACCACCTTTGAAAATCGTGAGGACATTCAAAGCTCGATGAAGGCGGGTGCGCGGGGATATCTGCTCAAAGATTGTTCCCGGCAGATTATTTTCGAGGCCATACGCCGGGTTCACCGTGGCGAGATCTACCTTCCGCCTTCGATCGCCCAAAAGCTCGTGGAAAGGATACAAGACCCGCAGTTGACTAAACGGGAGCTGGACGTGCTATCGGCGATGGCATCGGGAAAGAGCAACAAGGAAATCGGCAGTCAGCTTTCTATTGCTGAGGGTACTGTGAAAACTCATGTCGCGAACTTGCTCGCTAAGCTCAGCGTCGGCTCGAGGATGGAGGCGATCAGGAAAGCGGTTAAGCTAGGGCTTGTGCGGATGGATTGAGAGAGCCGGGCTTGACTTGGGATTGTACCGGGGTTCTGCGCGGGATCACAGCCTGGCATCGAATAACACCGGCAGGCCAACTGCCCGAGACCTCCCTGTGGTGGAATCGGTGGAAAAATCTCTGTCCGAGTCCCTGAGCAATGCTGCACCTAAAAACCATTCGAAGGGTCCAGGTCCTGAAACCGTTAACTAGGTCCCCGATGGACCCACGTTCAGCATAATCGTCCCCATTTCCATAGCGTTGCTCGCCGGAATTTCGCAGAGCGAAATTGCTAACTGATCCGTGGCAATGCCCGTCAGGCCCTCGTACATGGACCACAATTGCTTCAGCAAATCGGTCTTGTCTTCCACAGTATGACCAATTCGCAGGGTGCAATTGAGAGCGGCCGTGGCCGCTAGTTCCCCAGCTGTGTATCCTGAGCCGTTGGGGTAAGAAAGGAAGACGACTCGAACGAAAGAAGTCGGAACCTTCATAACAGCGCTGTGGATGCGCGTAATTTCCTTTGCGATTTTAGTTTTGGTCGCGTCTGAGACCGATCCATCTTGTCCAATTACCGTATATAAGGGCATTTGTCAGTTGGGTGGAACGTTAAGGATCGAAAACACGCTCGACGTCTCAATGGGCAGGCAGTGCGCTCTCCCTCTCCAAGCGTGAATTCATATTCAGCCTACGGTACCGATTAATCCGAGTTTCCGGTAGTCGGCGTTGGACCGAACTTCAATTACCGCTAATAGACGATGACGAGATCCCTCTTTTGTTGGAGGTCTCCACATTCAAGGTTGTCTCACTCCAAAGAAAGATGACCTGAATTGTCAGATGCGGTGACATGTTCATTTGGAAGAATACGGCGTCCCATATTTGGAAGTTGCGCGTGTGTCTTATTGAGCGACGTATCTATTCACTTACCGAGTCTAAACGGCGGCAGGTTTAAACTCTGACTCAGCGGTCCTCCCGGCGCCGGCATTGGATTGTTGTGGGCACCCATTATCCGCTTTGCGGAATCTCGGGAGGTTCGCGCGGCCAATCGCGCATTGGTTCCAGGTGAAAATGCGGGCGGTTCCCCCGAAAGGGGTAAATCTGGATCGGTCTGTGGCGGTACTCAGATTTCTGCCGCAAGCCAACTAGTAGTTGCCTCCACGAAACCGTAGAATGGCGCCAGTGAAGTAGTGAGAACAACCACCTCGCGGGTTCCCGTGCAGGCACTCGTAGCACAAACAAATACTCAAAAATAGGAACATATATGTCTAAGCTAAAGGGCTTCAATTATCCTCAAACGCCGAAGGGTCTGTCGACGCTCAATCCGAACCCGCCGTGGTTTTACTCCTCCGACTTCCTGAAAATCGAATTTTGGGCCAAGCCTGCTGCCGTAGCCGCCGTCTTGCCTGATGGGCTCGATCCAGATCTGGAGTCGAATGGCCGAGCGGATGCAATATTCTACGATTGGCAGTTCAGCGGCGCCAATGAGGAGTACCTCGATCCGGCACGCTATCAATATCGGGAATTCTTCATCCTGGTCGATGCCCTGCTGGACGGCAGGAAGATCGCATATTGTCCGTACATTTTCGTGGACAACGATGCTGCTATTGCCCGTGGCTGGACGCAGGGGTACCCAAAGCGTTTCGGCCAAATATTCCAGACACGATATTATGCCGCAACGAGCAAGGCGGGCCCAGCCCTTGCACCAGGGTCGAAGTTTGCGGGTTCCCTGACGTCAAGCGGTCAACGGCTCGTTGAGGGACTCGTGGTGCTAAAGGAGGCGGTTACCGACCGTCGCGTGTTACAACAGAGACCGGTCATCAATGTGTTGCACACCCCGCGTCTAGCCGCTGACAAGCAAGACAAGCCAGCGGTTCATGAGTTGGTCGAGAACGTTCCGCACGATGTAAAGATCGAACAGGCATGGGTCGGAGAAGGTTCGCTCACATTGCCGGTCTGCCGAGGAGAGGAAGTCTCAGACCTCGCACCTGTTCGATGCGGCAAAGGGATCCGGGCCTCAATGTCATACATCGTTGATGACCTCAAAACCCTCAAAGATTTGCGGAAGGCATAGCTTGGACACACCGACGGGCCAAATCGACCGTGAAAGTTATTACCTGCAACATCCCTGATTCTATCGATCAGAGTTTGCAGGAGCGCATCGCGGCCGACGGCACAGACTGCGATCACATCGCTTCAATCGCCCTGGCGAGATACCTGCAACAGCCACTCCACACACTGTTTCAGGTATCTACCTCGGCGGCATTGGTCGAGGGATTGTTTCAGGGAGCTGTGCGGGTGTCGCGTCTGCTGCGTCACGGCGATTTCGGACTTGGAACGTTTGTCGACCTCGACGGGGAAATGGTCGTTCTGGACGGAATCTGTTACCAAGTGTCGTCTGACGGCTCAACAAAGGTCGTCGAGGGTGAACGCCTCATACCCTATGCGGTCGTAACCCGGTTCAATGCCGAGACCGAAAGGCAATGCAAGCAAATCAGCACTTTTGCCGAGCTCGTAAAACTCTGCGATAGTTTACGCCGTTCGGATAACATCTTTCACGCATTTCGCGTGCGAGGTCAATTTTCCTTGGCGAAGACACGTGTGATGCACGCTGTTTCTAGAGGGACTGGGCTGCAAACCGCTGCTTCGGGGCAGCAGGAGTTTCTGTTTGAAGATGTGGATGGGACGCTAGTCGGACTCTGGTCCCCAAATTATGCCGGGGCATTTAGTGTCCCTGGATACCATTTTCACTTCATTTCCGCCGATCGGAAGCGAGGCGGTCATGTTCTGGAATGCAGTATTCAGACCGCCACAATCGAGTGCTGCACGATGAACGAATTACACGTCTCCCTGCCGGAGACGGAGGAATTCTTGAAAGCGAATCTAACACGTGACCCTCAATCGGCCCTTACGGATGCAGAACGCAATCATGACTAACCTACCTAAACGCTCATACAAAAATCTGATGGCTGTTGCCGTCCTCTTCGGGAGCCATTTCTCGGCTCAAGCACAGCAAACGGCTGATGTGGCCAAACTGGCGCAGAACCCGATTGCGAACCTAGTTTCTGTTCCGTTCGAAAACGACTTCAACCCTGAAACCGGATATAAGAAGGAGGATAGTTACGTCTTACAGATAAAGCCGGTCATGCCCTTTTCTCTGTCGGATGATTGGACGCTGATCACAAGAACGATCATTCCCATTATTCAGGTACCAGATCTCGCTCCAGGCGTCCGTGGAGTCAGTGGGTTGGGCGACATTGAAGAATCGCTTTTCCTATCGCCGTCAAAAGCCTCGACTGTGATCTGGGGCGCAGGGCCTGTTTTCTCGTTTCCAACTGCTTCGCACGATCTCCTCGGATCGGGAAAATTGAGCGTTGGGCCCGCAGCTGTTGTGCTGCAAAGTCAAGGTCCCTGGCTATACGGAGTATTGGCACAAAACTTGTTTTCTGTGGCCGGACCGTCGAGCCGAGCACGCGTGAGTCAGTTGCTGATTCAACCTTTCGTGAACTACAACCTGGTCGCTGGCTGGTATCTGACGACCTCACCTGTCATTACTTCGAATTGGGAAGCCACTTCGAACAATAATAGGTGGCTTGTGCCAGTGGGAGGTGGAATCGGGAAAATCGTCCATATCGGGAAGCAGCCGGTGAATGCGTATGTTCAGTGTTTTAAGAACGTGTCGCGTCCAAATGGAACGACTCCCTGGTCCCTCAGATTTCAAATACAGTTTCTATTCCCAAAGCGATGAGCTCAAGAACCACAAAGACCGGTGCCCAGGTAGTCGTCGAGTCGTTGGAAAGACACGGCGTGCAATATGTATTTGGTATCCCCGGAGCCAAAATCGATAAGGTTTTTAACACGTTGGTAGATTCCACGATCAAGACCGTCGTATGCCGCCATGAACAGAATGCCGCTTTCATCGCGGGAGGGATAGGTCGTCTCACGGGAAAGGCCGGCGTGGCTATAGCAACGTCAGGGCCGGGCGTGAGCAACCTTACCACAGGCCTGGCAACAGCGAACAGCGAAGGAGATCCCGTTGTCGCTCTGGGTGGAGCGGTCGCAACCTCCCAGAATCTGAAGCAGATTCACCAAACTTTGCAGGCCGTCTCGGTAATGAAGACGGTCACGAAATTCAGTGCTGAAACAAGTTCCCCGGAGTCGATCGGCGAGGTAATGGCCAATGCCTTTCGGGCGGCCGAGTCAGATCGTCCGGGCGCAGCCTTCGTTAGCCTGCCAAAGGATATTATGGACGGAGAGGCCCAATGTGACGTGCTGGAGGTCTCTGCCCGCCCTGCGTTTGGAGCCGGCGACCGCGAGTCCCTGGCAAGCGCGGCAAAGCTGATCAACAGCGCCAAACGCCCTGCCATCCTGCTCGGGCTTGCGGCTAGTAGACCGGATAACGCTTCTGCTGTCCGAAGCTTCTTGAGGAAGAGCCACGTTGCGGTGGTGGGTACTTTCCAAGCCGCGGGTACGGTATCAAGCGACCTTTTTCAAAGCTTTGCAGGGCGCGTCGGACAGCTTGATAACTCACCGGGTGATGAGCTGCTTGCGGCCGCGGACGTCATCGTCACCATCGGCTATGATCCAGTTGAATATGACCCATCTATCTGGAATCGTAAGCGCGCGGCAGCAATCGTTCATGTAGACTCCATCCGGGCGGACATCGACAATTTCTATGCGCCTGCTGTCGAGGTCCTCGGTGGAATCGCCGCTAGCCTTGAACTCCTCGAGTCGCTTGTAGAGCCCAAGGTGCTTGCCCCTGAGGTGGAACGGCTGTTAGCGACGCTCGCGTCGCGACGGACTTTCAGGGTCGAAGATGCCAACAAGTACACCGGAAACCCAATCCATCCTTTGCGGATCGTGGCCGAGCTACAAAAATGGCTCCAACCGGATGTAACCCTTTGCTTGGACATGGGTTCATTCCACCTGTGGATCGCGCACTTCCTATTCAGCTTCCGTGCGCGCCAGCTTTTGATCAGCAATGGGCAGCAGACCTTAGGAGTAGCGCTACCTTGGGGAATCGCTTCGTGCCTGGTACGGCCGCACGAAAAGACGCTTTCGATTTCCGGAGACGGCGGATTCTTGTTCTCCGCAATGGAGCTCGAAACTGCGGTCAGGTTAAAGCTGAACCTCGTTCACATGATTTGGATAGATGGCACCTATAACATGGTGTTGGTTCAGGAGGAGGCCAAGTATAAGCGCGTGTCAGGTGTGGAATTTGGTCCGGTTGACGTGGTAAAGTATGCCGATGCGTTCGGAGCCATCGGCTACATGGTCAATACGCCGGATGAAATTGGACCAGTGCTGCGCAAAGCGTTTGAAGTCTCGGGTCCCGTTCTTATTGGCATCCAAGTCGATTATCGGGACAATCATCTTTTGTTCGAGAGCGTCCACGAGCATCTCCTGGTCTAAATTTCGCATCCGACACAGGCATGACCTACGAAGGGGACTCCCACGTCATCTACACGGCGAAGACCCACACTACTGGCGGGCGCGAGCTAGGCGCCGCGCGCAGCACGGACGGCCATCTCGATATTAAGCTCTCGATGCCGGGCACACCGGGGCAGGGGACAAACCCCGAACAGCTATTCGCAGCTGGTTGGTCCGCTTGCTTCGAAGGTGCGATGGGTGTTGCCGCCCGCAGAATGAAGGTCGTGCTGCCTGACGATCTCGCCGTCGATGCTGAGGTTGACCTCAATAGTGGCCCGGACGGTTACTTCCTTAGCGCCCGTCTAAACGTCAGCGTTCCTGGGATCGAGCGGACGGTTGCCAAAGCTGTAGTCGACGAGGCTCACCGCCTTTGCCCATATTCCAAAGCAACCCGGAACAACGTCGACGTCAGAATCAGCGTCACCTGAAATTTCACTCACAAAACGACACACCAAATCCGAACGACCCGACTCTTTATAATTTTAGCCGATGGGTCGCTGGGGTGACCTGCGCGTCGACAGAACAAACCAGCGCGGTTTCGAGTACAAGGTACGGTCCCACTATCAGGAAGGGACTTTTTAAAACCTGCGGATGAAGCGTGGCACCTTTAGGAAGCCGCGAGCTTACCAGAGTTTACCAGCGGCATTACCTCTCTTCCGATAAGTTCGATGGATGTTAATGCCTGCTCATGGGGTAGGCCAGCGACACTCATCTGGAATGTTATGCGCGAGATCCCACCAAGTTTGGTGTCATAAGAAATGATCTTGTCAGCGACTGTCTCAGGATCGCCCACCAGCAATGCGCCCCGAGGCGAAGCGCCTGCGTCGAAATGTGACCTCGTGGTCGGGCCCCAGCCTCGCTCCTTGCCGATCTCATTGAAGCTTCGAAGGTAACCTGGAGCGAAATCGTTGGAGGCCTTCTCGTCGTTTTCGGCGACGTATCCGATGGCGTGAACACCCACAGTAAGCTTTTCTGGCGCATGCCCTGCCTCGCGGCCGGCTTGCCGATACAGGTCGACGAGCGGGCGGAAACGCTCCGGATATCCACCTATTATCGCGACCATCAGGGGTAGTCCCAGCACTCCCGCACGGACAAACGACTCCGGTGTGCCGCCAACTCCTAGCCAGATCGGCAGCGACTCCTGGACCGGTCGTGGATAAACACCCTGTCCCGTAAGGGAGGGGCGGTGCTTGCCGGACCATTGAATCGTTGGGGTCTCACGAATCTTCAGTAGCAAATCCAACTTCTCCGAGAATAGGGAATCGTAGTCCTTGAGGGATAGTCCGAATAGCGGAAAGGCATCAATGAACGAACCGCGACCAACGATCATCTCTGCACGCCCGTTTGAAATCAAATCGAGCGTGGCGAAATCCTGGAATACCCGAACTGGGTCATGCGCGCTGAGGACGGTAACAGCGCTAGTAAGCCGAATACGACGTGTGCGCCCAGCGGCCGCAGCAAGAATAACTGCAGGAGCTGAGTCCGCAAAATCGGCCCGATGGTGCTCACCGATGCCAAAGACATCTAGTCCCGCCTGATCGGCGCGCTCGATCTCTTCCAGCAAGTTGCTCATCCGCTCCGCAGTGCTTAGCCCCCTGCCCGCCCCCTGGACAGGTGAGTTGATGACGAAGCTGTCGACGCCGATTTGCATAAAGTGTTGTTAGTTAAATTGTCGCTGGAATCACTATTCACTCGTGACGCGTAGATTCGGAGCTGTCTATGCCGGTAACGAGAACGAGGCCGATTAGGATTATGGTGGCTGCGATCATGGTTGGAGGTGTTCGCCTTTGCTCCCTCCACAATATCGCAGCCTCGAAGATTTGCCCAATACCTTGTTTCTTGCCCCACCCATACTTTTAGGTTGGCCTAAGGCCCGCACATGGAACTTCGTCATTTGCGCTATTTTGTCGCCGTCGCATCGCACGGATCGTTCAACCGTGCAGCAGAGACGTTGCACCTGACTCAGCCAGCCCTCAGCCGCCAGGTAAAAGATCTCGAGGAGGAGCTGGGCATCCCTCTTCTTGTGCGCGGCACGAACAACGTGAAACTTACTGAGGCGGGCGAACTGTTCTACGAAGAAGCACGCGAAGTGCTCGCTCGGGCGGACGAAGCAGTTCGCCGAGTACGCGGCGGCCAAAAAAGCGGAATGTTGCGTGTGGGCTATGCTCCATCGGTGACCAGTGGTATCATGTCCGGCGCATTAGAGAAATTTCAGTCTGAAGTACCGGGTATTCGCATCGAATTAGCCGACCTTTCGTCGCGAGAGATCAATGATCTGGCAAACGAAGGCCGAATCGACCTGGCCGTCAGCCCCGGAGTATCCGTGGTAAAAGAAGCCGCAGGATTTCAATGGACTGAACTTCGTCGCCTGCAACTCGTGCTCGTTCTGCCGCAGACGCATGCATTGGCAAAGATGAAGCGCATTCCACTCACCCGAATTCGCGACTTACCTCTCGTTGGACTAGCGAAGGACAACTATCCCGAATATGTCCCGTCAGCACGCAGTATGCTTAAGCCATTCGGAATCTCGCCGCGCTTCATCTCACTCGTGAATGATGGAGTATCCACGCTTTTTGCGGAATTGGAGGCCCACAACGCCTGTGCCATATTGACCGAAGGAACTATCGGCATAATGCCGCGGACCCTCGTTGCTAGACCGTTCACTCCCATGTTGCCAAGCACGCCGGTGATGATCGGCATTCCGATTTTACGTCCTAATCCCCATGCCGAAACCTTCGCTCGGATGCTGCGCGAAGAAACAAGGCGCCTGGGTACGAAGAATACTCCTGGCGACGAGTAGCAGAACCCATCTACGGAGACCTCCCAAGATCGCTGAGGAGGCGTTGGAATTCCGGAGAGGTTTTAAGGAGTCCCTCTCCGTCCTCGATGACACGATCAACTGTGTTAGATGAGAGATGAAAATTGGTCGGTAAGCTTTCAAAAAACGAGCCTTCTGGATTTCCGTGTAGCGAGTTGAAATCCACCGATACCAAGTAGTAGTCAGACTGAGTCTCGCCGGATTTGGAGTGAGCGACCGACTCCGTCTTCCAACGATTCAAAATGACTCTCAAAAGGTCCAAAAACTCAGCATCGTTGTGCTCCCCAAATTCGTCTGTCAGCCGCCAAAGTTCACTTGCCACACCCGGTACCGCCTCCGTGTGACTCAATCGAATACTTCGACGGACCGAGGCATTGACAACTATCACTACAAATCTGCGTGGCGGGCCGTAATGAAGGGTTTGTTCGATCAATCGTCGCAAGCCACCAAATTGAAGATCAGCGTCGATCAAAGCCTCTAGGCCGAGATTGTCGGATGCCCCTCCGTCCACCAAATGAATGTAAGGATTATTTTGATATTCGCCGTAGGAACGAAACGCATTCCGTACTAAAATATCGCGCTGGGATGGGTCGTCAGTTGCTTCGCGTGGAAGCGTGTCAGGGCTAAGTACACCTGGTGCACCCCGATAGTTCTTCAATGTGATGGGCGAAAGAAGCAGCGGAAAGGCCGAGGCCGCGGCGATTGCGCGAGATATTCGAAAACTCTCAAGGTCTGAACCGATTAATTGAAAGTGTTCAGGCACGAATGGAAATTGTTCACCATTTGCCATATCAGTCGCATTTAAGATAAGGCGTGGGTGCCCTCCATCCCGTCCAAGGTCCTTAAAGGTCGCCCCGTGAAACAGGATCTTGTCGTAGTATTCTGCGGCCAGATCACTTCGCCCGAAATAGGGTGACGAAAGCTTGGGCCAATGAATGGGATTAAGACCCTCCTTCAGAAGAGCCGCAGTGATGTTGCGCTTCAAAAACAGGTCTTCGAACTCTGAAAAGATACGGTCATGATAAAGGCAATAATAGGCCGCCGTGAAACTACCTCCCGACACAGCCGATATTGTCCGGACCTTATCAAGAAGCCGATAATTGCCATTCGGCGAATCGACATGTGTCTCAGCCAACCCCTTTAGGACGCCGTAGCAAAGTGATGCGGCCCTCGTGCCGCCGCCCGAGAAAAACAATGCGACCATTACCTCGTCGCTCTTTTTATGATCTGCAGGCTCCGGCTTCGGCGCACCTAGCGAAGATGCACTTAACAGCGGGCGATTTAGGGGCGCGTGAGCGCAGCCCGGCAGGAGCATCAGGGCTGGGAGGAGAAGGGCCGAAGTGAGAACCCTCGAATTCAATGGAGGTCTGGAGGGCAGAGCGCTCAGGACGATCGCAGGTCGAGCATCACCCTTATCTCAGTTCCTTGCCCGGGTGCAGATTGAAGACCGAAGCGCCCGTTCATGCCGTTCACTCGTTCGCGCATTCCGACAAGGCCAAATCCATCGTGGGGTTCACTGATATCGAATCCTTGGCCATCATCGACCAAGTGAAATTCGATTCGGTCCAATAGGTATTTCAGTGTGGCACGAAAAGTCCTCGCGTTCGCATATTTCAGGGTATTGTTGAGCGCCTCTTGCGCGATTCGCAAAAGGTTGTCCTCCCATTCCTGCGTCAACTGTCGCTCCTCACCCTCGACGAGAAATGTGGCTTGCACTCGACTTCCGTCGGCAAGGCGCCGCATCAGATCTTTTAAGGCATTGCGAAACTGCCCTTCTCGGACGGAGTGGGGTCGGAGAGCAACGACCGAACGCCGCGCATCGCCCAGACTTGCTCGAGCTTGCATTTCAGCTCGTCCAACATGTTCGTTTACCACAGACCATTCCTCGCGCTGCATCGCGTCTTTAGCGGCCTCGAGTTGCATGATCACCCCGGTGAATCCCTGCGCCAACGTGTCGTGAATGTCCCTCGCCAGGCGGTTTCGTTCGCTCACGACTGCCGCTTCACGGCTTTGTTCCAATAGCCTGTAGAGTTGATGTGCCAAGGTCGCCAGATGTACCATAGCTCGGGTAAGTCCAAGCTCCTCCTGACGAAATTGCCGATGCTGGTTAAACGAAATGAAATAGCATCCATTCACTTTGCCCCCGATCACCGAGGGAACGATCAGGGTGCCCCTTATCCCTGCTGCTGCGCGCCGCTCAAGTCTTCTCTCCATCACGGGGTTCCCCGCGAGAGCGTGCAGGCTATCGTGCCAAGCGCCGTCGGGGAGCAGCGCTATCTGCGCCCCTAGCGGGTTAACGGTTATTCTGCTGTAGGCACAAGCCTCGGGATTGGCCCACAACTCCTTCCAAACTGGGTGTCCTTCGCTCGCTCCAGGGGCATTCCCAACCTGCATCTCCTCTTGCGTCGGCAAATGCAAGCGGTCGGACTCGTAGCTGGCGATTTGTTTGATACCGCCCGCGTGGCTGGATGTTTCCCATCCGACTAGCCCGACCGCTCCCAGCTGTTCACAGATAATATGATAGACGTGTTCCAGAAATTTGATCGGTTTTGGTTCGCGAGCGAGCACGGCGAGCGTGTCGACGAGCGCATCCAGTTGGCCGCGCGCCAGGTGCTGGGAGGCCCGCAAAGCTTCGGCGGTTTGTTTACGCTCCGTGATGTCCGTGACAGCGCCAACAAACTGTAACGTACCTGTCTCGGTCTTGGTTAGCGTGGCCAACACATGAAGGTACTTGACCGCACGATTGGGCAGCAGGAGACGATGTTCGAAATCCAGGTCTGATACTCCACCAGCTGCATCATCGAGTACTCGCTTCACTAAGGCCCTATCTTCGGGATGAACCCTTTCAAAAACGAGGTCCAAGGAGGGCTTTAACTCTAGGTTGTAACCTAAGATACGAAAAGTTTCGGCCGACCAAACCAGTTCGCCTGTTGCAACGTTCCACCCGAAACTACCGGTACGGCTCAGCCGTTGCGCCTCGGCAAGATACGCTTCGCTGCGCAGAACGGCTTCTTCTGCCCGTTTGTGCGGCGTGATATCCATAATGGCGCCAACAATTTCTTCACGGCCTGCTTGGTCCTTCACGCAACGTGCAACATCGTGAAGATACTTTATCGAACCGTCCGGCATCAGCAGCCGATGCTCCCAGTCGAAATCACGTCCGCCGAGGACTGCCTGCTCCAGAACAATTCTTAACCGGTCTACATCATCAGGGTGAGATCGCTGCAGAATCAATTCGGGCGTTGGTTCCGTCCCCGGCGGGTATCCGTATATCCGCGCCGCTTCATCGGACCAATATACCCGCTTTGTGCTCACATCAACGCCTACACTACCCATGCGACCGAGTCTCTGAGACTCGGCGAGATGCTCTTTGTTTCTGCGGAGCTCGGAAATTACGAACTGGAGATTCTGCTGCTGCTCGGCGAGGGCGTCTTTCACCGCCTTCAACTCCTCGTCTTTACGCGCAAGTTCCTCTTTCAAATGACTAAGTGTCACGTTAGCACCGGTGGCCAAAGAGCCCCGCTCGGCCAAAGCTGGTGATTTGGGTCCCATGCGACGACCCGGGAAGCTGACCAACCAAGAGGCTGAACGCAACTCGCTGCTGGAGCAAGGGTGCCGAGACTAGGTCATCCTAGAGTCGGAGTAATTTATCATCCTTTTGGTGGAGCTAAGATCGGCCTAATGGCCAATACATTATGGACTCTGGGTCTGTTATAATCGGTACGAAAGGGGGGAAATTATGCGCCACCACATGCTGTACACCTTACGGTCCCATGTTCTCGGGATTGCGGTGGGTTTGGCGCCATTCGCCTAGAGTCCTGGGATCAAAACCCAACGGGAGGACTTTGTTCTGGCTCGGTTCTCGTTTGAACGGTAACGAAGACCTAGCCCCGAAAAAGTGATTCCCAATGCGAATAGCCTGACTGACGGCAACGCGCTATGTCTTCGGCATCATGCCGGTGATTCGGCATGAATCGAACGTCTAAGCAAGGCATGAAGCCTGCAACTCCAGACAAGATTAGGGTTTTGATAGCGGACGATCATATCACCGTCTTGGAAGGTCTGGCCTCAATCATTAGCCGCCAAGCAGATATGGCCGTGTTGGCGCAAGCATCCGACGGCGTTGAAGTGGTGGCCCTCTGGGGGAAACACCATCCCGATATCACCCTCGTAGACTTGCGAATGCCGACCTTGGACGGAGTCGGCGCAATAGAGGCCATTCGCAGGCAGGACCCGTCGGCCCGGCTAATTGTTCTAACCACTTTTGATACGGACACCGACCTGCTCAACGCCGTCAAAGCAGGAGCCCAAGGATATTTGCTAAAGGACTCAGGTCGGGAAGAGCTCCTCGATTGCATTCGAAGAGTGCATCGAGGGGAGACGTGCCTACCTGCATCGCTCGTTCAGAAATTGGCTACATCCCTTCATCGAGAGCCATTGACCGCACGTGAAGCTGAAGTGCTCCAGCTGTTGGCTGACGGCAAGAGCAACAAAGAGATCAGCACAGCACTGTGCATCAGCGAAGCGACGGTTAAATCGCACCTGGGAAGTATTTTTCGAAAACTGGACGTGCTTAGTCGTACAGAGGCCATAGCTACCGCGAACAAGCGCGGACTCATCAAACTGTAGTGCGCGGCAAGGACTTGTTCGCGTGATCGCGGACCGGTTGCCTCGGTCTTACCGCTTCGGCTCCAACTTTCGTTGGAGATTCAAGTCAGCGAATGGTAGGCCAAGAAAACTGGCAACACGGCCAATACCGCCGAGGCAAAAAAAGGAGGTATGATGGCGAGCCAATCACAGCGCTCCAACTGGGCTCGGTAAAAATGGTAACCAAAGCATCGTCCGCTCCGCCATTCAGCTTCCCGCGCCTCACATTGACCGTAGCCGCCGTCGCCCTCGCTGTCCTCCCGAGCGTCCGAGGCTCAACCAACGGCGACGATTTTCTGGGGGTCGGGGCCGTCTCCCGCTCGCTCGGGGGCAACGGATCCGCCGCTCCTCAGGATGCTCTGTCCGCTGTCTCGTTGAACCCGGCCGGGCTGAGTTTCCTCCCCGGCGACGCGGATTCGGAAGCCGACGTGTCGATTACAATTTTTGTGCCAGACATCTCGGCAACAGTAGGTTTGCTCTCAGCGAAAAGCGGTGCGAAGACGTACCTTGTCCCTTCGCTCGGTGTCGCCAGGCCACTCGGTCGCAAAAATAGTCCATGGCAATACGGATTTGGCTTCTATGGCTTGGCTGGGGCCGGCGTGAACTACAATGACTCCGTCCTGTCGGGCACTCTTGGAGCGACGCCATACCCCCTGGTTGCTGGTGGCTACACACAATTTGAGACCATCGAACTGGCGCCTTCCCTTTCGTACAGGATATCGTCGCAGCTGTCCCTTGGGGCTGCTATCGACCTGGATTACGGCCGGCTCGATCTGGGTGGGCCGACGAGGACCGGGATAGGGGTCGGCGCCCAGCCCGGTGTAATCTACAGGCCCTCTGAGGACCTCTACTTTGGCATAAGCTATCTATCGCCAAAGCCGATCACCTACAAAAGCGTTGTCGACTTTTCGGGCAACGGAAAACTCGACAACCTTGAGCTCGAGGCTCCCCAACAATGGGCGTTCGGCGCGGCTCTAAAGATTCCCTCAAGCAGCCTCCTGATCATGGCTGACGCCAGGTGGGTGAATTGGGGAGGTGCACCAGGGTACAAGGATTTTGGGTGGCAAAATGCCTGGGTCTACGGCACCGGCGTCCAATTCGACGCTATTCCAAAGAAGCTCGTGCTGCGGGCCGGCTATACCTTTGGAGGCAATCCGGTGACAACGGACAACGGGTTCAACGGCACCGGCACACCAGCCAACGTTACCGATGTCCAAGGAAATTACGTCAACAACTACTACTACCAGACGTTTCGCATAGTTGGCTTCCCGGCTATCGTGGAAAACCATTTGAGCTTCGGCCTTAGTTACACTTTCGACAATCGATCCTCGCTCGAGATCGGCTACACGCACTCGTTCAAATTCACGGTCAGTGAACATGGGCTGAACGTGCTGGGGGCCCCGACCACCATTTCGTCGACTCTCAGCGAGGACAGCTATGAGGTCGGCTACAGGTACCGCTTTTGAACCCATAGGGCAGTGCAGGAAAGCGGGGCATTCGTCGAAGCCGCGCGAACTGCATCTCCTACTTTCGGTTGAGATATGGATCAATGATTTGTCGGTAAAAAAATCTGGCAACACGGCCAATACCGTTAGGCCCTGAAAGGGGGCATAATGGAAAGGCAATCACGGACCTCAAATTGGGCTCGGTGACAAGCGCGGCGACACGACACCCCGACCGACCACGAATATTCCGAGATGCCCTATGATGGTCCGTGATCCAATCCCTGCCGAGCAACCCCTCGGGCAGTTTCCAGTTGTGGTAACCCGAACCGCTGCACAGTTGGTATTCGTAGCACTTGCGGCATTCACAATTCGAAGCCGCTGCTTTGCTCGGGAGGTAAAGCTAGCCGCAGTAAATCTTGGTGAGACGAGCTTCGAGGATGGGTTCGGCGCTCCAGGCTGGCTCGTTCAAGAATTTCCCGATGCTTACGTAGCAAACCAAATAAAGGACGGCAACGGGAACAGCATTCCAGGCACGAACCATCTTACCACTTACAGTACCACCACGCATGCGGCCTACATAAGTACCATCCATTTCTTCGGTGCGTGGCTGGCATTCGAGGTTTTGCAGCCGGTAGCAAATGTCGATCTCAAGACCGATGGTACATCTTTCCGGACGAGCGGCCTTGCCGACCTAACCTTTGGTCCCGGATTGCAGTGGGCGACAACAGCGATCGGCGGCGGCGTATTTGCTCACCGTTTCGTTTGTGACATGAGCGTTCCGACTGGCAGTTATGATGACCGGCAGCCAGTGAGTATCGGCAATCACTGCGTCGTCATCAATCCGTACTACGCCGTCACGTACGAACTCGACAAAATCGAGTTCAGTACCCGACTCCACTATCTCTGGAACTCGAGGAATGATGATCCCTTTGTAGGGTACGGAATTAGAAACACGCAGGCCGGGCAGGCTGTTCACGTCAACTACGCCATCTCTTATGAGGCGTGGAAAGATGTGCGAGTGGGTTTCAACGGATATTGGTTGCAACAATTCACCGACGACAAAATCGACGGGATAGCGGAACCAAAATCCTTGGAGCGCACTGTCGGCCTCGGGGCAGGCCTCCAGATCCGCAGCCAGAACATCTGGTACCATCTGAATGCGTACAAGGAGACGGATGTTCGCAATCGTCCAAGCGGATGGAAGGTGGCAGCCCGCATCACACTAGCTCTATCGGCAAGCTAAGACGGCGATGTATTGATCGTAGCCAAAGCGAAAGTATGAGCACCCCCAGAAACAAGGTATTGGGCACTCAATCGAATAATCGATATTCTCAACTCGCACCGCAAATAACTCAAAAGGCGCAGGCCACGACCCAATCCTCCACATGAAGAACGAAAACAATCAGCGTTCAGTAGCAATCACCGGCGCCGGCAGTGGCCTGGGGCGAGACATTGCCTTGGGATTCGCTAAGAAAGGATATCAGGTCTTCGGAACGGCATTCGCCGCAGCGGAGGTCGAGGACCTGAAAGGCAGCTCCTCAGGACGCGTCACCTTGGAGGTCTGCGACATCACCAAGGAACAGCAGGTGAAAAGCTGGGCAGCCCGGGTGGCAGATGCCTTGGGTGAGGGACGCGGTCTTGACCTACTGATCAGCAATGCGGGCATCCTGACCCCCGGTCCGATCGAGGTGCTGACACTCGACGCCCTACGACGCGAATTCGAGGTCAACGTGTTCGGCGCAGTCTCGGTCATAAACGCTTTCCTGCCGGCGCTTCGGCGTGCGCGCGGTCGCATCGTGCAGATCAGTACGTGGACAGCCAGCCTTCCGCTTCCGTTCAACGGACCATCGGGTGCATCGAAGGCCGCGATGGAAGTATTCGCAACCGTCTACCGGGCCGAGTTGAAGCACGTTGGCGTCGACGTCGTCATTGCAGCGGCTGGAAACATGAGAACGGGCGGTCCCGCCAAGACCGCCGCCGCCCTATCAAGAGTCGCGGACGGGATGACCTCCGAGCAGCGTGCGCTTTACGGCCAAACCTTCGGAGCCTTCACCGCAGCCCTCAATGGCATGCAGGGTAGCGGGCTGGAATCAAATCTGGCCGCCCAGAGAGTGATCGAACTGGCCGAGCAGGTGCCAGCACCAAGCATGGCTCCCGTCGGCGACGACGCCGCCGAAGTCCTGCAGCTCGTTCACGAAAAGTCTCACGAGGAACTGGACGCGCTTCGCATGAAAATGGGCGGTCTCAAATAATAACAACCACTAACCAAGAGGAATAGCCATGATCGAGCTCGTTAACAAAAGTGACAGTCGCGCCGTTCGCAACAAGGACAATGTCCTTCGCCTGTACGAACTGATGATCAATAAGAAGAAGTCGGAGGAGGCCACGGCCAAGTACCTCAGTCCGGCTTACATTCAGCACAACCCCCTCATCGCCGATGGCGCCACCGCGCTGGGTAAGTTCTTCGGCGGTGTCACAAAACAGCACCCTGGCGCACGGGTCGTCGTTCACAAGATCATCGCTGTGGACGACTACGTATTCGCCCACGTCAATTTCATAAACCTATTCGGCGACGATCCGAATGACCCTGGAATCGCGGGCGTCGACATCTACAAGATGGACGCTGACGGCATCGCGATCGAGCACTGGGATTGCCTCCAATTTGTGGGCGACCCGAAGAACTCGGCTCCAATGATCGCGCCGAACATCCCGCGCGCCAATTCCAACGGAATGTTCTGAATCCCCAGGTATTCAACTCGGCGCTGACCCATGAAACTTCTTCACATTGATTCCAGTATTCTTGGCGCCGGATCGGTTAGCCGGCTTCTCAGCAGTGAGATCGTCAAGGGTCAGCGCCGGTTCCATCGCGGCCTAGAGGTCATTTACCGGGACCTCGCGGCCGCTCCATTGCAGCATCTCTCCGGTGCTCACTTGGCGGCGCGTCAAGCGGGGACCCCGCCAACCTCCGGACTCGACGTTGAAATAGGCGGCAACGCGCTGGCCGAGTTCCTCTCCGCCGAAATCATCGTCATCGGCCTTCCGATGTACAATTTCAGCGTACCGACCCAGTTCAAAGCATGGGTAGATCGGATATCCATAGCCGGCATCACTTTCCGCTATACTGAGAAAGGCCCAATCGGGTTGGCCGGCGGAAAGAAAGTCTTTGTGGCCTCATCTCGCGGCGGCGCCTACACCGCGACGGACAGAACTTACCTCGACCATCAGGAATCCTATGTGAAAGCCGCGTTGGGATTCCTGGGAATAACCGAGATCATAATCATCCGCGCTGAAAACACTTCGATTCCCGATCTTCGGGACAAGTCCATCGAGTCCGCCCGTAAGGAGATCGCAGGAATGTCGGCGTGATCGTTGCTCACAGCGCATAGATTTCCATGAACACACTCGAAATTGGGATCCTCGGAGCCGGCAATATCGGGAGAGCATTCGCGCGGCACCTGGTGAAAGCTGGGCACCGTGTTCTGATCGCCAATCGCCGTGGGCCGGCTTCGCTCAAGTCGTTGATCGCAGAATTAGGGTCGAACGCTCGAGCGGCCGCAGCGCTCGAAGTGGCCGCGCAGAAGATTGTGCTTGTCGCAATTCCATGGACTGAACTCTCCGAGGCAATGGGCGAACTTCCTCCTTGGGATGGTCGAATCGTAATCGACGCCAACAACCACATCCTCGGTTTTGACGGGAAGCACTTCCAATTGGCTGACCTCCATGGAAGGACCTCTACTGAGATATTCTCGGACATGGTGCCTGGCGCACACGTTGTTAAGGCCCTTAATACGCTTGCAGCCGAGGTGCTCGCCCAAGAGCCGCGAGTCGGGAATGGGAGGCGTGTGGTCTTCGTTTCCGGCAATGAAGCTGCCTCAAAAAAGACGATCAGTGATCTGCTTGAAAGTGCTGGGTTCTCCCCAATCGACCTCGGCACATTGACCGTCGGAGGTCAGCTACAGCAGGCCGGGGGACCATTATCGGGTCTGAATTTAGTAAGTATCTCCTAAGAAAAATACACCACTATGAATTCGCAAAACAGCAAAGTCGGCCTCGACGCCCTGCTTACTCCGGACAACTCCGTCCTCGTCATGATCGATCATCAAGCGTTCCAGTTCGCCAACACGCGAAACATGGACCCGACGATGATCCTCAATAACACCATCGGGTTGGCGAAGGCGGCGAAGGCTTTCAAGGTGCCTACCATCCTTACCACCGTCACCAGCGACCGCGGTGGCAAGCTGCCGGCGGCGCTTCAAGCCGTGTTTCCCGACCAGGTGCCAATTGACCGTACAACTCTGAATAGCTGGGAGGATTCACGGGTGGTCGAGGCGGTGAAAAAGACCGGCCGAAAGAAGGTCATATTCGCAGCGCTCTGGACGGAGATCTGCCTTGCGTATCCGGCAATCCACGCGATGGGCGACGGCTACGATGTCTTTGTGGTGACGGATGCCTCGGGCGGTGTAAGCGCCGAAGCTCACGATCGGGCGATCCAGCGCCTCGTCCAAGCCGGTGCGGTACCAGTCACATGGATGGGAGTAATGAGTGAGTGGCAACGGGATTGGGCCCGCACAGAAACGGTGGGCGCCGTTGCCGAAATCGTATTTGCGCACGGCGGGTCGACCGGCACCACTCTCGCATGGGAAATGCAGCTGATAGGAACAGCTCAAAAGAAGTAGCGCGTCAGTCTGCGCGGGATGGCGCTAGACCCATGAAGATAATCTTTCCAATCGCCCGGGTCCTTTTAGGACTCCTTTTCCTCACCTTCGGCCTTAACGGCTTCCTGCACTTCATTCCCGCGCCTCGACCTACTGGCGTCCCGGGCCAGTTCGTGGGGGCCATGTACGTGTCCCACTATCTTGCCGTAGTATGGTTAGTGCAGATTGTCGGCGGAGCACTGCTCGTAATTAACCGCTACGTCCCCGCTGCACTCAACACCCTCGGGCCCGTTCTCGTGAATATCATCCTATTTCACACGACAATGTCTCCAGTGGGGTTCGGTCCCGCGGTAATCGCAGTCGCTCTTTGGGTGATCGTGTTCTATCCGGAGCGGACTGCGTTCCGCCCGTTGATGGCGGCAAAGCCAGTCACCTCTTCAGACTGAGGTGCGGGGCAACGGCGGGCACACCATCAAGAAGCACAGCCGAATCTTAGTCGATAATCACGCGGACTGACCTTCAAGTTCCGCTGGAAGGTGGTCCGCATGCGCTCTGTGCTTCCGAATCCGATCTTGTCCGAAATTTCGTCGATTGATTTATCGGTGTCTTCCAGCAGCCGCCTGGCTTCCTCAAGGCGCATGAACTCGATAGCCTTCGAGGGCGTTCGTCCCGTGGTCGCGGTGTATACTCGCGCGAAATTGCGGGGGCTCATGCCGGCCTGCCCGGCGAGTTGATCTACGTTCAAGCCCCGGTCGCCGAGCCGCCCGATCGCCCACTCGTGCAATTTCGCGAAAGTGTTTTTACCCGCTATCTGCGCCTCCAGCATCGTGCTGAACTGCGATTGGCCGCCCGGTCGCTTCATGAAGACGACGTGCTGACGGGCAATCGCCATCGCCAGATCGCGGCCAAAATCCTGCTCGACGAGCGCGAGGGCTAGGTCGATACCGGCTGTGACGCCGGCCGATGACCAGATCGGTCCGTCTTCGATGTAGATCGGATCCTCTTCGACCTTCACTCCGGGATTCTGCTCCTGCAATGCGGCGCAGTGCGCCCAGTGGGTAACCATGCGGCGACCTTCGGCCAATCCAGACGCAGCGAGGAGTCGTCCTCCCGCACAAATGGAACATAACCTGCGCGCGCGTCGTCCCTGGCGCGCGATCCAGGAGAGGAGCTTTCGGTCGGACAAAACAGGATCCATCGGCCCCATCGCGCCTGGAATCATCAGAGTATCGATCTTCCGACGGGCGAGCGTGCTCGTTTGTTGACTCAGGAATGCAGCGCCCAAATCCGTGACAATCTTTTTTCCACCTAGAGACACTACCGGGCACTCGTAGCCATGTTTACCCTGTTGCTTGAGAAAATGCGATGCGCCGGCAAAGACACTAAGGGGGCCGCTCAAATCGAGGGATGAAACGCCGTCGAAAATAATGAACGCCACTATTAGCGGTGCACCGCGAGCCTTAGTTCGCGTTGGCGGAATTTCAGGGATCGATGTCATGGCGATGTCTTCACCGGGGTTGTAAACTGGAAGCACGTTAACTCAACCACCAACAAAGTAGCGAAATCAACCACCACGAAGGGGAAATCTATCATGAACTCGAAAGTTGCACTCATCACCGGCGGCGCCAGCGGTATCGGAAAAGCGACGGCGTTACTGCTCGCACGTCAAGGCGTCAAGGTTGTCATCAGCGGTCGACGCGAAGCGCTTGGCCAGGCGGTAGTCCGGGAAATCAAGGCCGAAGGTTTCGAAACAGCATTTGTCATCGGCGACGTGAACAGCGAAGCCAGCGTCCGCCAGCAAATCGAATTCGCCGTGAACAAATACGGCCGACTCGATCTTGCGGTAAATAACGCCGGGATCGCCAACGAAACCAAGACCATAGGAGAATCCGATCCGGCTAAGTTTCAGGCCATGGTGCAGACGAACGTGATGGGTCTCTATCTCTGCATGAAGTGGGAGATTGAGCAGATGCTAAAAACTGGCGGCGGTTCCATAGTCAACCTTGCCTCGATTGCCGGTCTCAACGGCATTTCCTACGCTGGCCCTTACGCCGCTACAAAGCATGCCGTCGTCGGCCTGACCAAATCAGGTGCGCTAGACTACGCGACGAGAAATATTCGGATCAACGCCGTAGCTCCCGGCGCCGTCAAAACAGACATTATCGAGCAGCAGCTCGCACTGGGGCAATTTGACGAAGCCTACGTCTCGGCGATGCATCCAATGGCTCGTATGGGAAGGCCAGATGAAATCGCGAACGGCATCGTTTGGCTGCTTTCCGACCAGGCTTCGTTCGTCACCGGGCACATCCTCAACATCGACGGTGGGTTTCAAGCCAAGTAACCGTCCTTCGACAGCAACAACACACCGATAGCCATGATACCCGCAATTATCATAGAGGTCCCTCCCAAATGCTCTCATCGCGAGCGCCTTCTCGGTGATCGCCTCGGTGACGGTGATGCAACCATGTCCTTATTCGCCCGCCCGGACTGCCGGTAGGCCCGAGGCGCCATACCAGTCCATCGCTTGAAGCCGCGGTAAAATCCGCTGTTATCCAGAAAGCCGCAGGCAAGTGCAATCTCCTCAAGCGAGATGTCCGTTGCGGCCATCAAGCGCATGGAGCGCTCAAAGCGGGCCTGATCTAGAAGCTTAAGGTAGGTTGCGCCCTCGAGAGCTAGGCGCCGATGGAGCGTGCGTTCACTGAGATTGAGCGCTTCGGCTGCGTCTCTCACGGAAATCACACCGCGGTCCAGGAGACTCGGCAGAGTAGTCCACAGTTTCGCGGTTGTGGCATTCTTCTCCTCTATGAGAGTTTTGTGCGTCGTCTCGATCTCCCGCGACAGCAACGAGTGAAGCGAGGAGTGCCGGTTTCGCATCCGCAGATCCAAGTGTGACCGCGGGAAGACGAGCCGACTGCTCTCGGCTCCGAAACGGCAGCGAGCGCCGAAGAATTTCCTATACGACGCAGCATGACCCGGCTCGGGATAATCAAACTCGACGCCCGAGAGAGAAAATTGGCCGATCGCCTCGCCTTTTACGACGGTAAGTATGCTGGCGAAGGTCCTTTCAACCACTGTAGGCCAGATCGCCGGGTTTGGGTCGTCCGCATTGAATATCAGGTGCGCCTCGCCTCGTGTTTCTTTGAGTTCGATCAAATCCCCGCCGGAGAGCAGCATTTGGTAACGGCAGAGCACCTTTAGTGCGCCTCCAAGAGTCTCGGAGTGTGAAATCAGGTGACCCAGGATTCCGTGTGAATTGCTCGAATAGTCGGCACCCACGGCAAGGCCAAGTGCCGGGTCCCCGGTCAATGCGAGGGCCGCTTTCCAGCTTCGCACCATTGCATCGATGGGCACTCTCGCGTCCGGATCCTTTGGCACCTCAGCGCTGACCCCAGAAAGGCGGCTGAACGCTTGGATAGAGTGTCCGCTACGCTCCAGATAACGAACCAGAGCCGAGAACACGACCACATGTACGCTGTTGCGGTATTCTGAGGTCACGGTCTGCCGGACTGTCTCCGCAACTGGCGCTATCGGCAATGTTATTGGCGCCCTGCGCCACTGCGCGCCTCGTGCCGTTCGGTTACCTTGGGGATGTCCAATACACACATGAACTCAATCCAGACATCCGACGCATTGCCCATCGAAAGAGCCCGCCGACCGGAAGCCCCAGGCGTGAAAGTTCACGCAATACGCACCGGCTTCGTCCAGGTGCGTAGGTCCCAACAGCAGTCCAAGGGGACCGGCCTCACCCGCGCCGCAAACATGCTGTTTGACCCGGAGTGGACCGATTGGCTGCCCATCTACGCCTGGGCGATCGAGCACGACGAAGGTGTGATCCTCGTGGACACCGGAGAAACGTCGCGGGTTCACCAGAGGGGATATTTCCCAAGCTGGCATCCGTTTTACCGGCGCGCCGCCCATTTCTCGGTACACCCTGACGAGGAAATTGGGGCTCAACTGCGCAGGCTGGGAATCAGCCCCAGGGACGTGAGCCAAGTCGTTCTGACGCATCTCCACACTGACCATGCGGGTGGCCTGACCGACCTGACAAATGCCCGTTTCTGGGTGTCCGAACAGGAATTCAAGAGGGCGTCTGGTATCGGAGGAAGGATCCAAGGCTACCTTCCCCATCGCTGGCCGAGATGGTGGAAGCCAAATTTCATTCGATTTGATCGCGGCCCGTTCGGTCCGTTCGAGAGCAGTATGTCCCTTACGAAGGCGGGTGACGTCCTGATCGTTCCCACGCCCGGCCACACTCCTTACCATGTATCCGTAGTTGTCCTTGGTGCGCCGTCGTTGTTCATAGCTGGAGATACAAGTTACAACCAAGAGATGCTTCTCGCTGGGAAGATAGACGGCGTCAGTCCCAGCGTCGATATTGCCAAGGCGACCCATGGCAAAATCGCGGCACTCGCGAAGGAACGGCCCCTCGTCTACCTGCCCTCGCACGACCCCGAAAGCCCGGAGAGGCTCACGAATCGTTCCGTCCTCGCCGTTGAATAGGAGTCTGAGCCCACGTGGCGGTAACGGCAATATTATTGGCGGTTGGCGCCACTGCGCCTCTCACGCTGGTTTGGTATTCTAAGCAATCGGACAGGACGTTCCTGAAACCGACTCCAATCAACCAAAACTCAAAATGATCCTTCAATCCCTAATTCTCGCTGCAATCGTCCTCCTTGTCGGATTTGATACTTCGACGCAGGCAAATTGATCCGCGCCGGCGAATCTATCCCACTGCCAGGCTCAGGTTCTTTTCCCCCGACTATCGGAAGTAGCGAAACGCCCCGTTACACCCAATTCACGACCATGAAACTCATTTCTCCCAAATGGCTGCTTCGCGTGGAGGGGCTGGCGATATTGGCCGCAGCGAGCTTCGAATACGGAAGGCAACGCTACTCCTGGGGAAGGTTCTTCCTGCTATTCTTTGCTCCGGACCTGCTGATGATCGGTTACCTTTGTGGAACCAAGGTCGGAGCTGCCGTCTACAATGCAGGGCACACTTACGCGGCTCCCATTGCACTGTGGCTCGTCGCCTTCCTCGGGCAGCAGCCCTTTTTATTCCCCTTGGCACTGATATGGACGGCGCACATCGGCTTCGACCGCCTTCTAGGCTACGGCCTGAAGTACGGCGCCGGATTCAAGGACACCCACCTCGGAAGGGTATAGCCGGCCGACCGGGAAATACTGTCCGGTTCTAGAACGCAAAGCCCCATAATACGAACCTATGAAAAACGAACGCATCTTCATTTCCCACAAGGGAGATCCCTCCGTCCTGAATCTGATTTCCGACGAGGTGAGCCCGCCTCGTCCTGACGAAATTCTGATCCGGATCAAATCCGCAGGCGTCTCCTTCGCCGACGTGATGGTGAGAGAAGGCATTTACCCGGGGGTCAAGCTGCCCGTGACGCCCGGCTACGACGTGGTAGGGGAGGTCGAGTCCGTCGGTGATGAAGTCCGGAATTTCCACAGAGGTGACCGGGTGGCCGCAATG
>Ga0302319_10003702_pt1 | contig 31759 bp, 21 predicted proteins | sample Bog_T0_2_FD_203319 | JGI IMG/M metagenome (GOLD analysis project Ga0302319, IMG submission 203319) | Peat permafrost microbial communities from Stordalen Mire near Abisko, Sweden - Bog_T0_2 | ecosystem: Environmental > Terrestrial > Soil > Wetlands > Peat | place: Sweden: Abisko, Stordalen Mire... | reverse complement strand
GCCGAAGGCAGCCCGCCGCTCCGCAGGTGCTTGCGGAGAATTAGGCCCGTTTGGCGCACTCTATATTCATACGGAGAATCCGCCATGCTCCCAGAATCCACACTGAATTTGATTGCAGCCACTCCAGACCCGGCGCTCCAGCCCGACCCCAAAAAATCCCGCGCCGCCATCAAGCGCTGCTGCGCCGCCTGGCAGCGCGCCTACAATGCCAGCCTCCAGGGCACCCAGCGCACCGGCATCGACGAAGTCTTCGCCGCCCACGCCGCCGGCCCCGCCTATTGCCGCGCCATGCCCCCTCTGGGCGGCTACGAAAACATCCGCGACTTCATCGCCTGCGCCGCCCACGGCATCCTCATCGAAGCCATTCCCGCAAAGAGGGCCAATCAGCTCCTTTACGCGGCTCAGGTCGCGCTCGCGGCTCTCCATTTCGAGCCGAAATCGCCAAAAATCCGCCTGACCCCCACCCCCCCTACCCCATAATGCCCCTTTTTCGACCCCCACAGTCTATGTAAGATGCTTTGTTTCAGCAGTTTGTAATTCTTACATATTAACCAGCAGGTAACCGCAAACCGGGCATTTTGCCCTCTTCTTGCCCCAAAAATGGCCCATTTGACCCCAAAAAACCTCGATTTCGCTCTCTCGCCGCTGGGCAGCCTGGCAGCACTACCGTGCGATGAACTTGATCCCCCGATGCAGAAAAACAGTCGTTTGAACCGGGCGCAGGCCGCCGGCCACGCGGATCGTGGGAGGTCCGCATTTTTGACACATCGGTACTCGGGGGCGGAGAGCGCCGTGAGGTTTCAAGACCTTCACCTTTCCGCATCATGCCAACCGCCTGCTCTCAACGCAGACCCAATTCTCAAACAGGTTCTGAGAGAGGGCGCTCAGCTCCGTTTCAGGAATGCCGCGCAGCCTTTCCCGAATCGCCATGGCCGGTCTCGTCTGTTCGCGCTTTCCCCTCAAGTCCCCGCCCCGCGCCCGCCTAGACTGCCTGCAAAGGCAGGTACGCACCATGCGTCGCACTCTCTCCAGAATGCGTTTTTTGCTCAGGCTTTTCGTTGCGCATCGCGTCGCGCTGGTCACGCTGAGCGCAGTTTTCTGCTTCGCGGTCCGCGGGTCCGGGGCAGGCTCCGGTGCGGCGCAAGGGCCGGCGCAGGGTCTGGCTCTCACCGCCGAGCCGATGCCCGTCCGCGGCGGCCCAACCGTGTGGCGGGTGAACACCGCCGCCGGCAACGCGGCGACCAGCACCACGCTGACCCTCTCGTCTGCCACGGTTTCCGCGGGAACGGCGGTGACGCTGACCGCGCATGTGGCTGCGGGCACGACGGCGGTGACGCCGGGGATTCTGCTGTTCTGCAACGCGGCGGCTGCCTCCTGCACGGGGACGGCGGTGCTGGCGACGGCGGTTTTGAACTCCCAGGGCTCGGCCGCGCGAACGCTGCTCCTGCCGGCAGGGAACTACTCCATCCGGGCCAGTTTTCAAGGCACCACGCCGTACGCGGCCTCCAGTTCCGCGGCGGAGAGCCTGACCGTCGAGGGCAACTCGACCTACGCCACCAAGACTACGCTGACCAGCGTGGCAGGCAGCAAGGGGGTGTATGCCGTCGGGGCGTCGCTCGAAAGCCATGCGCTGACGGCGCCCACCGGCAGCCTGACCCTGACCGACACCAGCGCCAACCTCACCCTGGGCAGCGTGGCGCTGACGGCCGTGCCCTTGGGGGGCTACCAGCCCTTCGGGCTGATTTCGACCGGTTCAAGCAGCAAGCCCAACGATCTTGCCATGGGCGACTTCAACGGCGACGGCATTCCCGACCTGGTGGCGGCCGACTCGGCCACCGGGGTGGTCGCGGTTTTCATTGGCAAGGGCGACGGAACCTTTGCCGCGGCGGTCGACTACTCGACCGGCACGGGCAGCAAGCCGCTGGCCGTCGCGGTGGGGGACTTCAACGGCGACGGCAAGCTGGACCTGGCCGTGGCCCTGGGCAATAGCGCGTCGGTGACCATTCTGATGGGCAAAGGCGACGGGACCTTCCAAACGGCGCGCACGGTGACCACCGCCGGCTCGGCGCTCTACGATCCGGTCGCGCTGACCGTGGCCGATTTCAACCACGACGGCCGGCTGGACATTGCCACGGCCAACAGTTCCGTGGGCGCAAGCGTGCTGTTGGGCAACGGCGACGGGACCTTCCAGGCCTACAAGCTGCTGGGTTCAAGCAAAGGGCCGACGTGGATTGCCGCGGGCGACTTCAACAACGACGGTAACCTGGACCTGGCCGTGACCACCACCGCCAACACGGTGGACATCAGCCTGGGCAACGGCGACGGGTCTTTCCAGGCATACAAAAGCATCGCCACAGGCACGGGGACAAATCCGGAGTCCGTGGCCGTGGCCGACCTGGACGGGGACGGCAATCTCGACCTGGTGGTGGCCTGCTACGAGGACAACGCGGTGGGGGTTGTCTTGGGCAACGGCGACGGAACCTTTCTGCCCATCGAGCTGTATGCGGCGGGGGACGGGCCGATCGCCGTGACCACGGCGGACCTGAACCTCGACGACATTCCCGACCTGGTGGTGACGGACCTCACGGGCAACGGGCTGAGCCTGTTCGAGGGCAACGGGGACGGGACGTTTCTGCCTCTGCCCGGCTACTCGACCACCAGCGGCTCTGAGCCGGCCGCCAGTGTGGTGGCGGACCTGAACGCCGACGGGACGCCGGAGATTGTCTCCGTGCTGTACGGGTCGAGCGCCCTCTATGTGCTGGAGACAGGCCGCATCCAGGGCGTCATGCTGAAGGATGCGGCGCTGACGGCAGCGGGCACGATCGACGTGACCGCGGCTTACGCGGGAGACGACCTCTACGCCGCTGCGACTTCCGCGGCCTATGCTTTTACGCCTTCATCGACCACGGCGGCGGCTCCGGCTTTCTCGCCAGTCGCGGGCGCCTACTCCGCCGCGCAGACCGTGACGCTTTCCAGCACGACCAGCGGGGCGAAAATCTATTACACGCTGAACGGCGTCACGCCCACCACCGCATCCACTCTCTATTCGAGCGCCCTTGCGGTGAAGTCGTCGGAGACGGTCTCGGCCATTGCCGTGGCCACGGGCTACACCAACTCCTCGGTGGCCAAGGCTGCGTATGTCATCGAGAATCCCGCCGTCGCGCCCGCCTTTTCGCCCGTGGCGGGCAAGTACACCGGGACCCAGACCGTGACCCTGACCAGCGCCACCCCGGCGGCCACGATCTACTACACCATCAACGGGTCCACCCCCACCACCTCCTCGCTGAAGTACACCGGCCCCCTCCCCGTCACCTCCAGCATGACTATCGAAGCGATCGCCACGGCCAGCGAGGCGACCAACTCGACAGTGTCCTCGGCTACGTATACCCTCACCCAACCCTCGCTGGCCCTGGCCTCCAGCGTGAGTGCGCCGAAGGCGAACCAAAGCATTGCGTTGACGGCCACCCTCACGGCTGCCGGGGCGACCAACCTGGCTGGAACCTGGACGGTCCTGGACGGCACGACACAGCTTTGCACGGCCAGCCAGACCACGCAGTCGAGCTACGCGTGCACGGCAAAGCTGGCCCACGGCACCCACGCCCTGACCGCCAGCTACACCGGCAAGAGCAACGGTTGGTCGCTGACGGCGGCGCTCTCGCTGGCGGTGAACTGAGGGGGCGGGAGCCAGGCTGCTGCAAGGGTTTACGTTCCGCAACATCCGGGCGTTGGACCGGCCGCTGGTGGCGAAAATCGGCGGCATTTGCTGAGAACTGCCCTGCATCCCGAACGGCGAACCGATTGAGCTGCTCTACTTTGGCAACTGGGACGAGTCCCAGCCGCCGCCGAGGGAGCGGACCAGGCCGACGCTGGAGACAAACTGGCGGGTTTGAAGGTCGATGGCGGTGCGCTGGTTCTGGAGCAGAGTGGCTTCGGCGGTGAGGGCTTCAAGGTAGCTGGTTACGCCCCCCTTGTAGCGCTGATTGGAGATGTCGTAGGAGTGCTGGGCCGATTCGACGGCCCTCTGTTCGACTCCCGCCTCGCTTTCCAGAATTCTGAGGCCGGAGAGCTGGTCTTCGACGTCGTTGAAGGCCTGAAAGATGGAATTGCGGTAGGCGGCTGCCTGGGCTTCGTAGGTGTGGCGGGCCTGGTCGGTGAGGGCGTGGCGCTGGCCGGCGTCGAAGAGCAGCTCGGTGGCCTGGCCGCCCAGAGACCAGAGCGCGCTGGGGCCCTGGAGCCAGGTTCCCCCGTGCATGCTTTCGAAGCCGCCGGTTCCGCTGAGGGTGATGTTGGGATAAAAGGCGCTGACGGCGATGCCGATCTGGGCGTTGGCGGCAGCGGTGCGGCGCTCGGCGGCGGCGATGTCGGGGCGTCGCTCGAGCAGTTGCGAGGGCACGCCGACGGGGATTTTGGGCAGGGCGAGGTCGAGCGGCGAAGGGGGAATGGTGAAGGTGGGCAGGCTGAGGTTGGCGATGGTGCCGACGGCGTGCTCGTACTGGGCGCGGGCCACGCCAATGTCGACCAGTTGGGCGCGGACGGTTTCAAGCTGGGTGCGGGCCTGGGCCACGTCGGCCTCGGTGCCGATGCCGCCGGCCATCAGGCGCTGGGTCAGGTCAAGTTGGCGCTCCAGGTCGGCGATGGTGGCGGTAAGGAGCTTGGTTTCAGAGTCGAGGCCGCGGAGCTGGAAGTAGTCGACGGCCATTTCGGCATGAAGGCTGAGGTCCACGCTGGCCATGTCGGCGGCGCTGGCCTGGGCATTTTCGCGGGCCGCCTCGACGGAACGGCGGATGCGGCCCCAGAAATCCGGCTCCCAACTGGCCTGGCCGGAGAGCACCAGATCGTTGTAGGTGGGAGATCTGCTGGGGGAGTAGGAAGGGCCGTTTTTCGAGACTCTCTCGCGTTGGGCGGTGGCGCCGGCGGAGAGCGTGGGAAATAGGCTGGAGCGGGCGGCGGTGACCTGGTCGCGGGCGGCGAGGTAAGTTTCCAGAGCCTGGCGGAGGCTCTGGTTGCTGGCGGCGATGTGCTCTTCAAGCTGGTTGAGTTGCGCGTCCTGGTAGATTTCCCACCACTTGCCGCGGACCATGCCGTCGGAGGGCGAGGCGGGAGCCCAGGCGCCGTCCGTGGGGGCGGGAGGCGGGACGACGACGGTGGAGGCTCCGGTTTCCTTGTAGGCCGGGGGGGCTGTGTAACCGGGACGGTTGTAGTTGGGGCCGACGGGCTTGCAGCCGGCGAGCAGGACGAGGGCGGCGAGGGCGGCTGCGGGAAAGAGAAGTTTCGTGCGCAAGTGGTCCGGAGCTTGGGCAGCCCTGGGTTTTTCTGCGAATTGGTCAGGCGGCATCATGGCCTACCTGCCGCGGCGGGGAGTTTGCCGGTCTCGACATGCACCTTTTCGCCGTCGATGAGGGAGTCGGGCGGGTCCTGGATGACCTGGTCGCCGGCAGTGAGGCCGCTCACGATCTGCACGTTGGCGCCGTCGTCCTCGCCGATGACGACCGGGACCAGGTGGGCGACGTCGCCGTTGACGACCAGGCCCAGGCGCAGGCCTTCCTTGCGGAAGATGAGCGCGGCGGCGGGGATGATGAAGGTGGGACCGGCGGAGGGTGTCTCGAAGTGAACCTGGGCCAGGGAGCCAGGCAGCAGCTCGCCGGCGTGGTTATCCACATCGATTTCCACCAGCAGGGTTCGGCTGTTGGGGTCGATGGCGTCGGCGGTGCGAGCCAGGGTGCCCTGGTAGACCTTTCCCGCATGTTCGGCAAAGGTGAGGTCGATTTTGGCGCCTCGCTTCACGTTGGAGGAGTTGACCTGGGGCAGGTTGGCGTAGACGCGCAGGGTCTGGATGGCCTGGAGGTGAAACAGCTCCTTGCCCGCGCCGGTATCGATCAACTGGCCGGTGTCGATGTTGCGGGCGGTGATAACGCCGTCGAATGGGGCGTAGACCTTTTCGAAGGATTGCAGTTCCTTGAGCCTCTGGACGTTGGCCTGTGCGGATTTTACGGCCGCGGCGGTGGCGGCGGCCTGGTTGACGAAGGTGTCGGTGTCCTGGCGGGAGACGGCGTTGGATTGGACGAGTCCGGTGTAGCGTTCGGCCTGGATGCGGGCGTTGTTGGCGGTGGCCTGTGCGGTGGCGAGGTCGGCCTGTGCCTGGGCGAGCTGCTGATCGACTTCGGGGGTTGCGATTTCGGCCAGGAGAGTCCCTTTCCTAACCCTGGAGCCGATGTCGAAGGTCCAGCGGGTTAGGTAGCCGGCGGTGCGGGCGTAGATGGGGGCGTCGGTCCAGGAGCTGACGTTGCCGGGCAGCACCAGGTTGTCGGTAGGCGCACCCATTTGGGGAGGTGCGACGATGACCGAGGGCGGGGCCAGTTCGCTGGTGGCGCTGGCCAGCGCCTTGTCGGCGCCCATGCGGGTCCAGACGCCGAAGCCGGCCAGAAGGACCAGGACCAGCAGCACAAGTACCACGCCGACCAGCGCTTTGCGAGGCGAGATGGGCTTCTGTTCGGGGGGGGACTCGTGGCCATGAGCTGGCTGCTGATCCGGATGCTGACCCGGCGGGGTGTTCAGATTGGATTCGTTGGTCATGGAAAGCTACTCCGGTGTCTCGTCGAACTCGTCGAAGGTTGCGGCCATGGAAGCGCCTTGGGCGGCCTTGCGGCGGCGTTCGAGCCGGCCGTGGACCAGGGAGAAAAAGGCGGGCACGAAGAAGAGAGTGGCCACGGTGGCCAGCAGCAGCCCGCCGATGACGGCGCGGCCCAGGGGGGCGTTCTGCTCGCCTCCGTCGCCCAGGCCGAGGGCCATGGGGATCATGCCAATGATCATAGCGAGGGCGGTCATCAAGACCGGGCGCAGGCGTACAAAGCCGGCGTTGAGCGCGGCGCGGCGGGCGTCGCCGACCAGCACTTCAAGCTGTTCGCGGGCAAAGGTGACCACCAGGATGGAGTTGGAGGTGGCGACACCCATGCACATGATAGCGCCGGTTAGGGCCGGCACGCTGAGCCGGGTGTGAGTGAGGAAGAGGAACCAGACGATGCCGGCCAGGGCGGCGGGCAGGGCCGCGATGATGAGGAACGGATCGAGCCAGGACTGGAAGTTGACCACGATGAGCAGGTAGACCAGCAGGATGGAAAACGCCAGGCCCGCAAGGAGGCCGAAGTAGGAGGCTTTCATGGTCTCGCTTTGGCCGCGCAGGATGAAATGGGAGCCGCGGGGCAGATCGCCCTGGTGGCGGGCAATAATGCGCTCCATGCCGCGGGTGACCGTGCCCAGATCAGTTCCGTCCACGTTGGTATAGATGTCGATGACCGGCTGCACGTCGTAGTGGCTGACAGTGCCGAGCTCTGTTCCCGGGACGATGGTGGCCAGGTTGCCGAGGATATCGATGGGCGTGGGAACTCCGGGGACGACAGTGGAGGGAGAGCCGGAAAGGGCGGCGGCGTTTGCCTGCTGGGTGGCCACGACGCCAGTGACGGGCAGGCTCCTGAGCTCGGCCAGGGTGTCGAGTTTGTATTGCGGGGCCTGGACGGCCACGTTGTAGCTGACGCCGTTTTTGGGGTCGAGATAGAAGCTGGGGGTGGTCTGGAAGCTGCCGCTGAGGGCCACAAGAATGCTCTGAGCCACGTTCTGCTGGGTCAGGCCGATCGTCTGGGCGCGGGTGCGGTCCACGTTCACCGTCATATTGGGAGAGTCGAAAGGCTGCTGAATGCGGGCATCGGCCGCGCCAGGGACGTAGCGGACCTCGTTGAGCATTTTCTCGGCCAGGGTGCGGTTTGCATACAGATTGGGGCCGACGACCTGGATGTCGATGGGAGCCGAGAGGCCGAAGTTGAGAATCTGGGTGACGATGTCGACCGGGAGGACGTAAAAGGTGACGCCGGGATACTGGCGGGCGAGCACGGTACGCAGCCTTTCAACGTAGGCTGCCGTGGGGTGGTGGTCTTCGGTCAACTGGACCTGGATATCGGCATCGGCGGGGCCGACGGGGGCCGAGGTGGAGTAGGAGAGGTTGAGGCCGGAGGCGGGCAGGCCGATGTTATCGACGATGGTGACGACTTCCCTGGCGGGAATCTGGGAGCGGATGGTGGAATCGACGTGGTCGCAGAGGGCGGCTGTCTCCTCGATGCGCGTGCCGGTGCGGGCGCGGACGTGGATCTTGAACTGACCGGCGTCCACGGATGGAAAGAAGTCCTGGCCCAGCCAGGGTTCGAGAGCAAGCACCGAACTAATGGCAAAGACGGTGAACAGGATGAGGAAGAAGCAGGAATTGTCCACGCAGAGGGTGAGCAGGCGCAGGTAGGCGTGGCGAAAGTTTTCGAATCCTGTCTCAAAGCCCTGTTGAAAGCGAATGAGGGGGTTGCGGCTAGTGCGCTTGCGTTCGGCTTCGGCGTCGTCGTGCTCCTGAAGCAGGTATTTTGCCATGGTGGGCACGACGGTTCGTGAGAGCAGGTAGCTGGCGAGCATGGCGAAGACCACGGCCTCGGCCATGGGGACAAAAAGGTAGCGCGCCACCCCGCCGAGGAAGAACATGGGGACGAAGACGATGCAGATGGAGAGGGTGGAGACCAGGGCTGGGGTGGCGATCTGGGCGGCGCCGTCGAGGATGGCTTGCTCGATTTCCTTGCCCGACTCCAGGTTGCGGTTGATGTTCTCGATTTCGACGGTGGCGTCGTCGACCAGGATGCCGACGGCCAAAGCCAGCCCTCCCAGGGTCATGATGTTGATGGTCTCGTGCAGCATGTAAAGCACGATGATCGAACAGAGGATGGAGAGGGGAATGGAGACGGCGATGATGACCGTGGAGCGCCAGCTGCCCAGGAAGATCAGGATCATGATGGCGGTGAGGCAAGCGGCGATGATGGCCTCGCGGACCACGCCGCTGATGGCGCCGCGGACGAAGATGGACTGGTCGGAGAGCGGGTTGATGCGCAACTGCGGAGGCAACTGGCCTTTGATGCTGTCCAGCTTGGCGCGGATACCGGAGATGATGTCCAGGGTGGAGGCCGAGCCGACCTTCATGATGCTGAGGATGAGGGCGCGACGGCCATCGACGCGCACGATGTTGGTCTGGGGTCCGAATCCGTCGCGGACGTGGGCCACGTCGCGAATGTAGATGACGGCGCCGTTCATCGCCTTGATGGGCAGGTTGTTCAGGTCGTCGACGATCTGCGGGGCGGAATTGGTTTCGACGGCGTACTCGAAGCGGTCGATCTTCATGGTGCCGGAGGGGGCGATGAGGTTCTGGACGGAGATGGCGGTGACCACATCGGCCGGGGAAAGGCCCTTGGCCTGCAGCGCCTGCAGGTCTAGGTCCACTTGGATCTGGCGCGGCTTTCCGCCGTAGGGAAAGGGCGTCTGCGCGCCCTCGATCGTGGCCAACTGGGTGCGGATGTTGTTGGTGGAGATGTCGTTCAACTGCTGCTCGTTCATGCCCTGCCCGGAGATGCCAAGCATGAGGATGGGCACGCTGGAGGCGTTGTACTGAATGATGAACGGGGGCGTCGTGCCGGGCGGCAGGGAGCGCAACTGCACCTGGCAGATGGCGGTCACCTGAGCCACGGCGCTGCCGATGTTCACATGCGGCTGGAAGAAGATCTTGATGATCGCGATGCCGTTCAGCGATTGCGACTCGATGTGCTCGATGTCGTTGACCGTGGTGGTCATGCCACGCTCGCTGTTGAGGACGATGCGGTTGGACATTTCCTGCGCGGAGAGTCCGTTATACCCCCACACCACCGTGACCACCGGGATGTCGATGTTGGGGAAGATGTCCGTGGGCATCGAGCCGATGCTGAAGGCGCCCAGGATCAGAATCAAGAACGCAAAGACGGCAAAGGTGTAAGGCCGCCGCAGCGCAAGCCGGACAATCCACATCATAGGGCTGGTACTCGCTCCTGGGCCGGGCTGCTCGTGGCCCGCCCGCTGTTCAGAGGTTCGACAGGGGTCCCGGCCCGGTCATTGCCGGATCACCGGGTTTCCGGGCTGGGCGACGCGGCCGCCCGGCCCAGTCCTGCATTCCGCAGTTCTTGCAATGGTAGACGAATCGCTGTTCCGACAGCGAACGCTCCTGCGAATGGGGCGGGCTCCCACGTGTGAGACGCTTCAGCGGGGGAAAAAGATGCGGCTTGAAGGGGCGGGCGGCGCCGGGGTGTTTCAAAACCGCGAGGGGGGAGAGCATTTCTAGAATTCAGGTGTTGCAGGAAAGAACCGTGAAAGGTGGCCCTACTTTCCACCCCAGCGGCAAGCGCCCGTCGTTGGGGGCCCGGCTTGAGGAAAAGGCGCTTGAGAGATGTGGCTTCAAGGCAGGGCAATTGTGGAGCCGCTGTAGCCGGTTATCGTTCGGCTCGAAGGGCGTCACGCATCAACCCGGTGGTCGCGCCTGGCGACCATGGAGGCAACGGCCAACTACTGTGCAGTGGAATTCGCGTCTTGGTTGAGGCATTGAAGCGCGCGCGCGCGGAACACGGGAAACCGCGGCAAGACCCCCAGCTTCTCAAGGCAAGCGCGGTCCGTCGCGGTGAGTTCGGTTGCGTCGGGATCATCCGGGTGTTCATCGATTTCGTGGGCTAGGAGGTTCGCCACATAAAGGGCGGCGGAACTGTCGAAGCCGGAGTGGGGAATGCGCGTGGGATGGTAGTGGTGGGCAATGGCCTCGACCGCCAGATTGTTGATGCCCCACAATCCGAGGAGATAGGCGCCTATCTCGGCGTGGGAGATTCCAAGCAACTGCTCCTCCGCTTCGACCTGGCGGCAACCGCGCTCTTTAGCAAGAGCCAGTACGGCACAAAAATCATCCGGCATTTTGCTTGCCAGCACCAGCCTTCCGACTTCATGGAGCAGCGCGGCCATGACGGTCACATCCCGAACTGTCTTGTCCAGCGGAAGAGTACGAACGATGAGAGCTACGCGCTGAGCTTCCTGCTGCATGTTTTCGCAAAATGTCTTTGGGATGCGCGCGTCGGGAACGAAAACCCTGAACGTATCGGAAGCCAGAGCCAGATTTCGAATGGTATCCATTCCCAAATAGGCCACCGCACTCTGAAGACTGGTAACTCTCTGCGGCAACCCGAAAAAGGCGCTGTTGACGAGCTGCAATATCTTCGCCGACATGGCGACGTCTTGTTCAACGATGCCAGCCACACCCGCCAAGGAAGCGGACGGATCGTGCACCGCTTGATCCAGGGCCGTGTATGTCCGAGAAAGGGAGGGCAGTTCGCCAATGGTTCCAATGATGCGCCGGATCTCCGGGGTACAGAAGATATCCTGCAGGGTGCAGACGCGCTCAATGGTGGCGTGCAGTTCGGGTCCATTGCATGGTTTGCTGAGCACGCGGTAGGCCACGGCAACGGCTCGAGTGGCGAGCCGCTGCTCGGAATATCCCGACAGGATAAGCCGCGCTGTGGACGGGTATCGATCCCGAATATGGCCCAGCAGTGTCGCTCCATCCATGCCCGGCATCATCATGTCGGAGATAACGACGTCAAACCTGGCTGCCTCGCAGGCTCGCAAAGCGGCTTCGCCGCCGATCGCGAATTGCATGTCCCAACGATTTCGATCGGCGTGCAACATGCGCCGAATGCCATCGAGAATATTGTTATCGTCGTCCACAAACAGAATGCGTTTCACGCAGCCACCGCCCTGGCGGCAAGGCGAGCGCCGCCATCGTGAGGAAGGCGAATGATGAAAGTGCTGCCTTTGCCCGCCTCGGTTTCGAAGTGAATGGTTCCACCGTGCTTATCGACAACCACCGAGCGTGCAATAGCCAGGCCCTGCCCGGTACCCTTACCGATTTCCTTGGTGGTGAAGAAGGGATCGAAGATGCGGGTTCGCACTCCTTCAGGGATACCCGAACCGGTATCCTGGACTCGAATTTCGGCCCACTCCGGGGCGTTTTTGGTTTGAATTCTAATGGTTCCCTTTGCAGGGCCTCCCCGGCCAACAACATCGGCAATCGCATGCGCTGCATTAACGATCAGATTCAGAATCACCTGGTTGAATTCACCAGCCTGGCAAAGGATCAAAGGGAGCGACGGGTCGAAATCAGTTTCCATATCGGCCACGTACTTCCACTCATTCCGCGCCACCGTAATGGTGCTATTGATGGCGTGGTTCAGGTCCACCAGGACCTTCTCTTTTGAGCCCGGATGAGAGAACTCCTTCATTGCGCTCACCAAGGTTGAAACGCGCGTGACGCCCTCCAGGGTCTGGTCGATGGCCTTGGGGATTTCCTCAAGGAGGTAGACTGCGTCGGCCTTTTCTACCGCGGTCTTGACCTCCTGAATGGTATCGGCCGACAAGGCGCCGTCCTGAGCCGCAAGCAGGAGACACTCATAGTTGGCCAGCAGGTTCCTGAGGTCAAGAAAGGCGTCCTTAAGAAATCGCACGTTGTCCCCGATGTACTGAGTCGGCGTATTAATTTCATGTGCTATTCCGGAGGCAAGCTGGCCCACCGACTCCAGCTTCTGCGCCTGAAGAAGCTGCTCTCGCATCCGGTTGCGCTCGGTGATGTCTTCGCTCATTCCTTCATAGCGAACTACGACACCGTCCTGATGAATTGCCCTGACGCTCATGGTGGTCCATACTCTGCTGCCGTCCTTGCGGAACCCCTCGCATTCGAAGTTCTGGACGCCACCGAGCATGTCCATGGATGCCATGAATTCCTGGCGACGTATTGGATCCACGTAAAACTGGCTGGAAATGTCGGTAACGCTCGCAATCATGTCTCCAGGAGAATCGTAGCCAAAAGTGGAGGCCATGGAAGCGTTCACGCTGAGGAAGCGTCCCTGCGGCGAGCTTTGAAAGATGCCCACGAGAGCATTGTCAAAGATTCCGCGATACTTCTGCTCGGCCTCCAGAAGCGCGTTCTCCATTCGCTTGCGCGCGCTGATGTCCCGGCCTACGCCAGCGATGCCAGTGACCTTGCCATTGCTATCGCGCAGCGGCACTTTTGTCGTTAGGACGTAGCTCTCGTTCCATGCGCCGTCGATTCCCTTTTCCTCGCGATCGTATAACGGTTTCCCCGACCGCATCACCTCTTGCTCATCTTCATAGAAGGCTGTGGCTAGGTCCCGCGGATACAAATCGAAGTCGGTGCGGCCGATCAACTGTTCCGGCGTCGCCACTCCGGCCACGCGCGCCAAATGAGAATTTGCCACCACAAACCTGCTTTCGGTGTCCTTCACATACATGAAGTCGGGGATGTTGTCGATAAGGGCGCGCAGCATCTTGCGCTCGGCGTCCCGCGCCAGATGAGCCGCGCGGAGGATCTCATCTTCCCGTCCTCGAACCGTGGCGCTGATCAACGAGCGAACACTAAAGAACAGGGCGACGATCACACCGACGAGCACAGAGCCCTCAAGCATTCCCTGAACCATGAGCAGCCTGTCGATCAAGGCCAGTTCGGCTTTGAAGTCGCTCGCCAAGTCGCTCTGCAACGCTTCCAACGCTGTCTCAATCGCCTTGTTCTCATGTGCTAAATAGGCCAATTCTTCCTGTTTTGGGGGAGCGCCGTCGGCCTCAATGGCTACCGCGTAACTCAACTCAGATCGCAGATGCAAGTCGGTGACCCGTCGAATGAGGGAGGCGATCTGCTGATGTCGCTCGGAGTTGGAGGCCATGGATGCGGCAGCGCTGTCGAGCGACGACACGACCGTGGCGACTTCACGGCTCGCAGCGACGAGTGGCGCCTTTTCCTGCATGACAACGGCGTTGCTATAGTCGCGACTCATTCTCTCGAATGCAGTGCCCGCGCGTTGACTCTTGAGCGCGGCTGGGAAGATCGACAGGGATGAAATCCGGACGTGTTTTCGCACGGTAAAGGCAGTCCACTGCATAATGGCCAGCAGCCCGATGACGCCCAGCACCGTGACAACGATGCTGTGTTTCATCGACCCGGACAATGAAATCCGGAGTGGAGGGGCGCTCGGTTGCATCGCTTGCTTTCCTTTCGGATCGAGAGAAACCAGAGTCAACGCGCCCTCTCGAAGAGCCTTCGGGACACAGCGAATCCGGCTCGGCTCGAGCGTGGTGAATCCAGCGCCTCGCCCGCACGATTGCCGAATGGTCCTTCCGGGTCTGGGCACTAGCCCTATCGGCATAAGCCTGGGTTCGATTCAGGCCCAGGAAGCTCGAGGAGGCCGGGGCAAATTGGGCGATTTTCAAATGGCTCCAGGCTGGCATCGAATTTTCTGAAATCTTCCCTCGCGGGCCAAAGTCCCGATCATTCAGGGCCATTTTCCGAACGGCTAAAGACATTCCTTTTCAAGAGCATAAGCCGCCATCTGTGTGGCGGACACCACGAGAAACGGGTGGTCTTCATTGCCGGGCACAAAGTGCCGATAGACACGCGTGCATTCCCTTACCCACGGAGCAACGCGATGGACAAGATTCTTTTCGTAGACGACGAGCCGTCGGTATTGAGTGGCTACCAGCGATTGCTGCACCGGGAGTTCAACGTGAGCACCGCATCGGGCGGGGAGCAGGGATTGGCTTCGATCCGGGCGAATGGCCCCTACGCCGTGGTGATCTCGGATATGCGAATGCCAGGCATGAACGGCGCCCAATTTCTTTCGCAAGTGAAGGAGAAGGCGCCCGACACGGTGCGGATGCTGCTGACCGGTTACGCGGACCTAAGCGCCGCGATGGATGCGGTGAACGAAGGCAATATCTTCCGTTTTCTCACCAAGCCGTGTGAAAAGGAGAGCCTCGCCAAGGCCATCGACACCGGGGTGGAACAGTACCGCCTGGTGAGGATGGAAAAGGAGCTGCTGGAAAAGACGGTGATGGGGTGCATCAAGGTTCTGACGGATGTTTTGAGCGCCGCCAGTCCGGAGACTTTTGGAAGGAGCAGGCGGATTGCGCACTACGTCCGGCACCTGGTTCGCAAGTTCGGCTTGACCTCCTCGTGGCGCTTTGAAGCCGCGGCCACGCTCTCTCAACTTGGCTGCGTGACTCTCGATACCGATATCATCCAACAGGCCTATACGGACACCAGCATGTCTCCTGAGGACCAGGCCCGGTTCAAAGCTCATCCTAAAGCAGGCATGGATCTTCTGGCGCACATTCCTAGGCTTGAGCCCATCGCCTGGATGATCGGTCAACAGCTCACCGAGAAGATCCCGACCATGGTTCCCGGGGTGCCGGAATCCGCGGCGAAAGAGATTGTGCTGGGAGCCAAGATGCTGAAACTCGCGCTCGCTTTTGACGATCTGAGGATGAAGCGCCTATCGATCGAAGATGCCATTGGCCGGCTTCACACCCGGCGCAGCGAGTTCGACCGGGAGTTGGTTGACGGTCTGCGCGACATCGCGCCACCGGTGGCGAGGATGGCGTTGTGCAGGGTCTCAACGCTGAAGCTGGAAGTCGGGATGATCGTGGAGCAGGAGATAAGAATCGCGGGAGGCATGTTGCTGGTGGCCAAGGCCCAGGAAATTACGCCCGCACTCCTTATCAAGCTCGAGAATCGGGCCCGGGCGGGGCAACTGGAGAAGGAGATCATGGCGCTGGTTCCGATGTAGACCTAGCCGGGCCAGACGGCAACCTAGCGGATGCGGGAGTTTGCATGCGCGAGGTTGCCGATTCTGAGTGGAACCGCGGGCAACTCGACAAGCTTCTAGAGTTCGGTTGACTGGCCTGCTACCAGGGACTTGCAATTGGCGATAAAGTCGGCCAGTGACATGGAGCCCTGGTCGCCCTTGGCGCGGGTGCGGACGCTGACGGAGCTGGCAGCTTGTTCCTTGTCGCCGAAGACCAGGATGTAGGGGGTCTTCTGGTTGGCGAAGTCGCGGATTTTGCCGTTCATCTTCTCGTTGCGGTCGTCGATTTCGACTCTCAGGCCGGCGGCCTTGAGTTCGGTCCCGACCTTCCGGGCGTATTCATGATGGCGCTCGCTGATGGGCACCAGGCCGACCTGCACCGGCGCCAGCCAGAGCGGGAAGGCTCCGGCGTAGTGCTCGATGAGGACGCCGAAGAAGCGTTCGACGGAGCCGAAGAGGGCTCGGTGGACCATCACCGGCTGATGGCGCTCGCCGTCTTCGCCGACGAATTCGAGTTCAAAGCGGGCGGGCAGGTTAAAGTCGAATTGCACGGTGGACAACTGCCACAGGCGGCCGAGCACATCGACCAGCTTGATGTCGATCTTGGGGCCGTAGAAGGCGGCTTCGCCGGGGATGGTCTTGTAGGCGATTCCCTTTCGGTCGAGGACCTTCTTCAAAGACCCTTCGGCGAGGTTCCAGTTGTCGTCGGAGCCGGCGTAGTGGGCGCGGTCATTGGGGTCCCAGGTGGAGAGCTCAACCTTGAACTCGTTGAAACCGAATGTGGTGAGCACGGCCTTGGCAAAGTCGATGCAGGCTTCGACTTCGTCTTCAATCTGGCCGGGAGTGCAGAAGATGTGCGCGTCGTCCTGGGTAAAGCCGCGCACGCGCAGCAGTCCGTGCATGGTGCCGGAACGCTCGTAGCGGTAGACGTTGCCTAACTCGGCATAGCGCTGCGGCAAGTCGCGGTAACTCCGGGGCGAGTTCTTATAGATGAGGATGTGGCCGGGGCAGTTCATGGGCTTGAGCCGATACTCGGCGTCATCCAGTTCCATGGGGGCGTACATGTTTGCGGCGTAATAGCCGTCATGGCCGCTAACCTTCCACAGTTCGCGCCGCATGACATGGGGAGTGTAGACCAGCAGGTAGCCGCGGCGGAGGCATTCTTCGCGCATCCAGTCTTCCATGACTTTGCGCACGATGGCGCCCTTGGGATGCCAGAAGATGAGGCCTGGACCGGCGAGTTCCTGAATGCTGAACAGGTCAAGCTGCTTTCCGAGCAGGCGATGGTCGCGCTTGGCGGCCTCTTCGAGGCGGGCAAAGTGGGCGTCCAGCTCCTTTTGGGAGAAGAAGGCGGTGCCGTGGATGCGCTGCAGTTGGGGATTTTTCTCGTCGCCTAGCCAGTAGGCGCCGGCCAGGCTGGTGAGCTTGATGGCTTTCACGCGGCCAGTGGAGGGCACGTGGGGGCCGCGGCAAAAGTCGACGAAGCTGCCGTTGCGATAGAAGCTGACCTGATCGCCTGGGGCGGTGAACTTGGTGACGAAGTGGGTCTTCATGAAGTCGCCGTCGCGGCTGAATTCCGCCAGGGCCTGCTCGCGGGGCTCGAATTCGTGGGTGAACGGCTCATTGCGCGCGAGGACCTGGGCGATTTTGGCCTCGATGAGCGCCAAGTCTTCGGGCGTGAAAGGCTTTTCGCGATAGAAGTCGTAGAAGAAACCGGAGTCGGTTGCCGGGCCGTGGCCCAGCTTGGTCTCAGGGAAGAGCTCGAGGACGGCGGTGGCCAGGACGTGGGCTGCTGAGTGGCGCACCACTTTGAGGGTCTCTGGGTCCTTCTCGGTCAAAAGTTCCAGCTTTGTGTCGGCGGTGAGCGGCGTGGCGAGGTCAACGAGGCGAGAGGCGCCCGCGTCTTCGGCGGCATACATGGCGGCCTCTACGGGTTCCTCGTCGTGGGTAGCGATCTGGTTGGCCGTTCCGGTCAGAGGCGATAGCCGGGCAACGACGGAAGCTGCGGCCAGCCGCGGCGAAATCGAGTTGGCGATATCGAGAGGCGTCGTGCCGGAAGGAACCTCGCGAATGGATCCGTCGGGCAGGTGTACAGCAATGGTCTGCGTGCTCATGGGTAAGAGTCCTGGCTTTTCCGGCCGCGGGTGGGTCTGGTTCCACGGCAACACTTCAGGATATACCGAGGCCTTCCGGAACATTCCGCCGCCGGGCTGCGTAACGCATCAGGACCGCTGATCTGCTCTCGTGTTTTCGTTTATCCCCACCCGTTCTGCGAGGGCGCAGAGAATCTCAACCCAGAAAGAGGTTTGTTGATGAACTGGCGTTTGAAGAGCCTTGCGCTCCCCGTTCTGCTTGCTGTCTTCGGTCTGGGCGCAGCCCAGTCCCAGCCCGCCATTCAGCCCACGAGCGACATTACACAGCCTCCGCCCGCCGCGCGGCCCTCGGCGCATTTTAACGCCGACGCCGCCACCGAGGCGTACATGGCGATGATTCCTGCAGCCGCCAAGGCGCACTCGGACGCTTACTTTGAAGGCGGCTACTGGCTGATTCTCTGGGATTTTCTGTACGCGTCGGCCATCGCGCTGCTGCTGCTGAACCTGCGCTGGTCGGCAAAGATGCGCGACCTGGCCGAGCGCATCACGCGCTTTAAATGGCTGCAAACGCTGCTCTACTGGGTGCAATACCTGCTGCTGACCACGCTGATTGGTTTTCCCCTGGAGTTCTATGAGAACTTTGTGCGGGAGCACCAGTATGGCCTGGCGACGCAGAGTTTCGGCCCCTGGATGGGCGATGAACTGAAAAGCCTTCTGGTGGCGCTGGTCCTGGGCGGCATCGCCATGGTTGGGCTCTTCGCCATTGTGCGCAAGCTGACGAAGACCTGGTGGATCTGGGGCTCGGTGGCCACGCTGGCGTTCATGGTGGTGGTCATCGCCCTCGTCCCGGTCTACATTATGCCGCTCTTCAACAAGGTGACCCGGCTGAACGATCCCAGAATTACCGCGCCGATTCTGCGCATGGCGCACGCCAACGGGATTCCCACCAACGACGTTTACCAGATCGACGCCAGCAAGCAGACCACGCGCATGAGCGCCAATGTGAGCGGTTTTGCCAATACCATGCGCATCACGCTCAACGACAACCTGTTGCGCCGCGGTTCGCCTGAAGAGATTCAGTCGGTGATGGGCCATGAAATGGGCCACTACGTCATGAACCACATCCCCAAGTCCTTGATCTTCCTACTCATCGTGATCGTGGTCTCCTTTGCCTACCTGCGTTGGGCGCTGGCCTGGGCCCTTTCACGCTGGGGAGACAGGTGGCAGATTCATGACATCGGCGACCCGGCGGTGCTGCCGCTGGTGACGCTGCTGGCAGGGGTCCTCATGTTTGTGCTCACGCCGGTGATGAATACCCAAACCCGTGTCCAGGAGAAGGAAGCCGACATGTTCGGCCTGAACGCAGCACACCAGCCGGATGGCTTTGCCCAGGCAGCCATTCACTTGGGCGAATACCGCAAGATGCGCCCCGGCCCCATCGAGGAGTTCATCTTCTTCGACCATCCCAGCGGTTACAACCGCATCCACGCCGCCATGGTGTGGAAGGGCGAAAACCTGGAGTTGTTTGAGCAGAAGCCCAGCCAGCCTGCGCAGCAGGCCGCAGCACCGCGCATTGACGGGGGGAAGACAGCGCGGAATGTCCGCTGCCTCGGGTTCGGGCGCCCGGCGAAGACAATCGTTTTTCCGGGTAGCGCTCGGCTTTATTGCGGCGGGCGGCCGTTCCCGATGGGCGGCGTCCGCAATCGCATAGAAGACTGAGCTTGAGCCTGGACGGTCAGGCGGCGGGCTGGCCGGGGGTTTGGGCGGCGAGGCGGGCGGCATTGCGCTTTTCCCAGATTTTTGCGTCCACCAGAAAACGGAACCAGAAGGTCTGGAGAACCCAGAAGATGAAGCCCTCCGTACCGTCCAGGAAGCCGAGGCGGAAGATGTAGCGATAAAGGAAAAGGCCGAAGGGACGGATGAAGAGGGGTAACTGGTTGTACTTCTGGCGCAGGAAGCGCTTGCGCTGGGCGGGGTTGCCGTGGGCGTCGGGCTGGAGGCGGCCGGCGGTCTCGTGGGCGTCGAGCTCGGCGACTTCGCCGTCGGCCCAGCGATTGTGGCGGGCGGTCCACTCGGTCAGGGGCATGCGGATGTCGTCGATCATGACGCCGGGCAACTGGCCGGTGGTTCCGCTCTTGAGGATGTAGTGCTGGTCGTACTTGCGGTCTTCGCAGTGGCCCACGCCTGTGCGGAAGAGGCGCAGGTGCCAGGTGGGGCTCATGCCGCCGTGGCGCAGGACCCGTCCGAGAAAGCGGACATATCGGGGCAGGAAATAGCCGGAGTGGGCGGGCTGGTCGGGGAGGGCCTGGATGGCTGCGACCAGTTGGTCGTCCATGACCTCGTCGGCATCCAGGTGGAGTTGCCAAGGTCGGGTGATGGGCAGGGTTTCGATGGCCCAGTTGCGCTGCGCGCCGTAATGCTCGAAGGGGTGCTGGACGACAGTGGCGCCAAAAGAGCGGGCCAGCTCGGCGGTGCCGTCCTGGCTGAAGGAGTCCACCACGAAGATTTCGTCGGAAACCTGACACGCACGGCTGAGGGTGGCGGCAAGCGTGTCTTGGGAGTTGAAGGAGAGCAGGATGACGGAGGGCCGCATAGGAGAATGGTAGCGCACGGGTTACGGCGGGGGGAGCAGCGCCTTGCGGCTAGGCTCGGCTGGGGCCTTGCTGGATTGCGAGGGAGCGAGCCGGGGTCCAGGCGCAGGGAAGGGCCGGGATTCCCCCCCCCCCCAGCCCTCTCTTGTTCGTCCAGTAGATTCTGCCGGAATCTGTCCTGCAGGTTTAGAGCGGCTGCACGTCGGCCGCTTGCCATCCCTTGGGCCCCTTCACCACGTTGAACTGCACGGCTTGACCTTCCTGCAGGCTCTTGAAACCACTTGAGTTGATTGCAGAATAATGCACAAAAACATCTTCGCCGTTCTGGCGCGAGATAAAGCCGAAGCCCTTCGCGTCATTAAACCACTTCACAGTGCCTTGTTCCATTTTGATCGAATTTCCTGGATTGGATTGCGCTGGATGAATCGGAGCGACCACTGGCAGAATCTTGCTTGGTTGGGCGAGTGCTGCTCACGCCCGGTTCGGCTCTAACGCTGGCGTTAGTATAACATCCGGCGCAAGAAAGGGGTGCAGGAAACTTGCCCCTCCCCGCGCGGGCGCGATTCCCGCTTCGGGAAACTGCTGAATGATCGGCCCTTATCGGGACACCCCCGTTTGTGATAGGGTGAGGGGTCGTCATGCCCCAGGATCAGGTTCCAGGTCTTTTGTCGCGCGCCACCGAGCAGCTCGAGGAGCAGTTCGCGGGCTTGCCGACTTTTGCGCCGGAGGTAGACAAGGAGGCGATTGCGCAGGTTCTGGAGGCCGTGGCGGAGCGGCTGGGGGACAACTACCCCTACTTTCACCCTCTCTATGCCGGGCAGATGCTGAAACCGCCTCACCCGGTGGCGCGGGCCGCCTATGCGCTGGCCATGAACATCAATCCCAACAACCATGCGCGCGACGGGGGCCGGGCCAGTTCGGAGCTGGAGATCGAGGCGGTCCGGGAGATCGCCGGGATGTTCGGCTGGGCGGAGTTCCTGGGCCATTTGACCTCCAGCGGCACGCTGGCCAACCTGGAGGCGCTGTGGGTGGCCGGGCAGCTTGCGCCGGGAAAGCGGATCGTGGGGTCCGAGCAGGCGCACTATACGCACCAGCGCATCTCGGCCGTGCTGAAACTGGACTATACGGGGATTGCGGCCGACCACCATGGGCGGATGAGTCTGGAGGCGCTGGAGGCGGAACTCGCCAAGGGCGATGTGGGCACGGTGGTGATGACCTTGGGTACGACGGCCCTTGGCGCGGTGGATCCGCTGGAAGAAGTGCTCGGGTTACAGAGCCGCTACGGCTTCCGGGTGCATGTGGATGGGGCGTACGGGGGGTATTTCCGGCTGATTCCGGAGGCGCTCGACGAGCCGGCGCGCCGGGCTTACGCAGCGATGGACCGGGCGGATTCGATCGTCATCGATCCGCACAAGCACGGGCTGCAGCCCTTCGGCTGCGGCTGCGTGCTGTTCCGAGATCCGGCGGTCGGGCGGTTCTACAAGCACGATTCGCCGTATACGTACTTCACATCAAAGCAGTTGCATCTGGGCGAGATCAGCCTGGAGTGCTCTCGCGCGGGCGCTGCGGCGACGGCTTTGTGGGCCACGCAGCGGCTTTTGCCGCTGAAGCCGGGAGGCGAGTTTGCCTCGGGGCTCAAGCGGGGCCGGGCGGCCGCGGTGGAGCTGGACCCGCGTCTGCGGATGGACCGGGGAGAGCGCTTCCAGGCTTTGGCTGCGGGGGGCCCGGAACTCGATATTGTGGTGTGGAAGATGGGCGCGGAGGGGGTGGAACAGGCCTCGCGGCGGGCGCAGGAGGTTTTTGTGGGCTGCGCCACGCGCGATTTGCATCTGGCCCTAGTACAATTGCCGGATTGTTGGTTTGAGCCGGGGAACGGCACCGCAAACAGAGCGGGAACCGGCTTGGTGACGTGCCTGCGCTCGGTTTTGATGAAACCCGAGCACGAGGCGTGGCTGGACAGGATTTGGGAAAGATTGACCGCGGCTTGCGGGGATGGAGTGGGAGAATAGAGGTCATGGCAGAGGAGAAAATCGGCGTGGAAGAAAACGTTCTCATTTCAGCGGGCCCTTGCTCGGTGAGCATTCTGCCCCGCCTCGGGGCTAAAGTCGCTTCAATTCTCTTTCAGAATCACGAACTGCTCCAGACTCCGCTCCATCCCTATGCCCTTCGCACCCGGACCATGGGATTCAACGAAGGCGATGCCTCGGGCTGGGACGAGTGCCTGCCCTCAGTTGCCGGCTGCACGGTCGAAACCGCAGCCGGGGTGGCCACCATTCCCGACCACGGCGACGTTTGGCGCGAGCAGTGGCAGACCGTGGCGCGCACGGAGAACAGCGCCACCCTGTGCGGCGAAGGCTTTTCTCTGCCCCTGGCCCTGGAGCGTAAATTGACCCTGACGGAGACGGCCAAGGGCTGCCGCATCGACGCGGCTTACAAGGTAACCAACATCGGAACGACCGAGACACCGTGGTCCTGGTCGGCGCATCCCGGCTATGCGGCCGAGACGGGCGATATTCTTCACCTGCCCGATTCCATCCAGGCGCTGCGCATCGAATGGACCCGCCACGACCGTCTGGACAAGAGCGACGGCGCGGCGACCTGGCCGCTGGCCAAACTGACCGCGGGCGGCCAGACCGATCTGCGCGTCTCCCCGCCAACGCACTCCGGGGTGGGCGACAAACTGTTTGCCGGGCCGCTTGCCGCACAAGAAAACTGGGTCGCTCTGGAACGCCCAAAGGTCGGTGTGCGCCTGCGCGTGAGCTTCGACGCGGCGGCTACGCCCTACCTTGGCCTGTGGATTTGCCAGGACGGCTACCCGGAAGGTGGCGGACTTCTGCAGCACTGCGTGGCCATGGAGCCCTGCACCGCGCCGGTCGACTCGTTGGCGGTGGCCGGGCCCTGGTCGCGCATTCTTCAGCCGGGAGAAAGCTTCCGCTGGCCCATGGTAGTTGAAATTGAATCGATTGATGGAGTGAACCGACATGCATGATCCCGCCGCTTTGCGCACACTGCACCTGGCCCGTTTCAAGGCCGAGCCTGCCATTTTCGTGGCACCGGGCCGCGTCAACCTGATCGGTGAGCACACCGACTACGCCGAAGGCTTTGTGATGCCGGTGGCTATCGATTTCGCCACCCTGGCGGCGATCTCGCCACGCGCGGACGGCAAGATTGTTCTTTACTCCGAGAATTACCAGGAGGAGAGGACGTTTGAGGCGGCGGCGCTGCCAGCGAAAGCCAGCCAGCACTGGACCGACTACCCTCTGGGGGTGGTCGCCATCCTCACCGGCGAGGGCCATACGATCCCCGGCTTCAGCTTGAGCCTGTGGGGCGATGTTCCACTGGGTTCGGGGCTGTCGAGCTCGGCGGCGCTGGAAGTGGTGACGGCGCTGGCGGTTCTGTCGCTGATCGGGTCCAGCTATCCGGGGCCGGTGCTGGCACGGCTTTGCCAACGGGTGGAGAACGAATTCGTGGGCGCCAACTGCGGCATCATGGACCAGTTCATCTCGGCCAACGGCGAGGAGAACCACGCGCTGCTGCTGGACTGCCGCGATTTGAGCTTCAAGCTGGCGCCGATTCCCGACCATATCGCGCTGGTGATTGCCAACACCATGGTGAAGCACTCGATTGCGGGAGGCGACTACGCCACCCGCAGGTCCGAATCCGAGGCGGCCTGCGCGATTATCAACGGCCACCGCGGCGGCGTGCCCTTCCTGAGGGACGCGACGCTCGAGGATCTGGACAAGTGGGGTCACGAAATGACGCCCAAGTCGCTGCTTCGGGCTCGCCACGTGATCAGCGAAAACCTGCGCACGGTGGCGGCGGAAAAGGCGCTGGAAAAGGGCGACCTGGCCGAAGTGGGCCGGCTAATGGCCGAGGCACACCGCAGCTACAGCCAGGACTTCGAGGGCAGTTGCGTGGAGGCCGACGCGATGGTGGCGCTTGCGCAGGATTTGCCCGGACTGATCGGCGCGCGGCTGACCGGCGGAGGGTTTGGCGGTTGCACCATCAACCTGGTGGAACAAAGCGAGGCCGCAGCGTTTGCGAAGGCGCTTGGGGCTCGTTACACGGCCAAATTCGGGATCGTTCCCCAGATTCACATCTGCCACGCCTCCGGAGGCGCGCACCGGCTGGCGTAAGGAGGCCCTTCTGGGTTCCTCACCGGTAGGCGGCACCATTCACGCCCTGCTCTTAAGAGAGAGAGCAGGGCGTCCATTTTCTCCCATAAGGGCGAAATAATGGGCTACAATCCATCGGTAACCTCCATTCGGCATAGTCGGCCGGGTAGGTTCTATGGATTATGTGAAGGCTTTCGGGCCAGTTCCTGGTTAAAATTGAACCTAGTTTGTGCCGATGAAGACCGGGTGAGATGAGTATTGCCCGATCGACCACGGTAGCGTTCCCATTCCCAGACGGCGACTTCAAAAAGCGCGAAGCGCCGCGGAGACATAAAGACCATGCAGCCGACATCCAGCAAGCCTTTTTCGTACGAAACCTTTCCCAGTTCAGGTCTGGTTGCCTATTTCTCGATGGAGATCGCCATCAACCCAGGAATGCCCACCTACTCCGGCGGTCTTGGCGTCCTTGCCGGAGACACACTGCGCTCGGCGGCGGACCTGGGGGTTCCCCTGGTGGCCTTTACGCTGGCGCACCGCAAGGGATACTTCCAGCAGCACCTGGACCGCTCCGGGATGCAGAGCGAGGAGGTCCAGCAGTGGAACCCCTCGGACTATTGCACCGAGGAGCCGGCACGGGTGACCGTTTCAGTGGAAGACCGGGTAGTTACGGTGCGCTGTTGGCGCTATAACCTGGTGGGTCGCTACGGGCACGTGGTACCGATCTACCTGCTGGATACGGACCTCGAAGAGAACTCGGGCTGGGATCGCGGCCTGACCGATCACCTGTATGGCGGGGACACCAACTATCGGCTGCAGCAGGAGATTGTGCTGGGTATGGGCGGTGTGCGCATGGCCAAGGCTTTAAGCCACCGGGTAAACGTGTACCACATGAACGAAGGCCACGCGGCGCTGCTGACGCTGGGGCTGTTGGAAAGCCAGTTGGGCGGCGGCCCGCTGGGGGCGGCGACGGAAACCGACATGCAGCAGGTGCGGAAGCGCTGCGTTTTCACCACCCACACGCCGGTTCCTGCCGGGCACGACCGCTTCTCGACCGAGCAGGCCATTCGGATTCTGGGCGGCGACCGGACGGCGCGGCTGGAAAAACTGGGCTGCTTTCGCGATGGAATGCTGAACATGACGCTGCTGGCGCTGAGGTTTTCGCGCTATGCCAACGGGGTAGCGATGCAGCATGGGAAGGTTTCGCGCGAGATGTTCCCGGAGTGTCAAATCGACTCCATCACCAACGGCGTACATGCGCCCACCTGGGTGAGCGAGCCCATCCAGCAAATGCTGGACGAGCACCTGCCCGCCTGGCGGCGCGACAATCTTTATCTGCGCAACGCCATCGAGCTACCTGAAAACGAGATTCTATCGGCGCACGCGCGCGCCAAGGAGGCGCTGCTGTCGGAGGTGGCGTCGCGGACCGGCCTGGTGTTGAACCCCAAGGTGCTGACGCTGGGTTTTGCACGCAGAGCCGCCACATACAAGCGGGCTAATCTGCTGTTCACCGACCCAGAGCGGCTGGTGGAAATCGCCACCGCGGCGGGCGGGCTGCAGATTCTCTATGCCGGCAAGGCTCATCCCCAGGACGAACCTGGCAAGGCGCTGATTCAGGACGTGATTGAAACCGCCGCCAAGCTCTCGAACGACATGCTGCGCATTGTGTACCTGGAAAACTACGCCTGGGATCTGGGGGCGCTCCTGACCGCGGGCGTCGATGTGTGGGTGAATACGCCGCGCCGGCCCTACGAAGCCTCGGGCACAAGCGGCATGAAGGCGGCGCTGAACGGCGTACCGAGCCTGTCGATCCTGGACGGCTGGTGGATCGAGGGCTGCATCGAGGGTTATACCGGCTGGGCCATTGAAGACGGCGCCGACGATGCCGAAGAGGCTACCTCACTCTACGAAAAGCTCGAAGTCGCCGTGGTTCCGCTCTATCGGGATGCGCCCCAGAAGTGGGCCCGTCTGATGCGGAACACGCTGGCTTTCAACGGTTCGTACTTCAATACCAATCGCATGGTGAAGCAGTACACGCGCAACTCCTACTATCCGGTGAAGCTGATTGAGGCGGAGAAGGTGCGCGAAGAGGCGTTTGCGGATTGAGAAAAAGCAGCTTCCAGCTTCTCGCTGCTGGCTTGATTCCCATTCTTCGGGCGTTGGCGCTCGAAGAATGGAAGGAGAGCAGGACCTGGGTGAATTCAGTTCCGCGGAATGTGGCTGGGATCAGTTCGCCGGCACGAATCGACATTCCTTCCAATTGATCGCCCATGCGGCGCGCGGGATCGCTGCCCTAGCGCACGCAACCCCGCGCGGCAACCTGCCAGATTTCCTCGACGACTTGCTGACGCACGGCATGGATCGAGTCATGCATGTTGATGGTGGCGCAGACGTGGTTGGGAATGATCGCGAGCCGGTCTCCGACCTTGTAGGCGACCGGAGAGTTGGTGATGTCGAGGTGGCCGTGCTCCTCTGACAGGTTGTAGAAGACGGTGCCGGGATCGCCGGGCAGGAGGCCGAAGCCGCGGCCATTACCGGTGAGCAGGCGGTCGGAGGAAAACGTCTTGGAGCCGCCATCGAGAATGGCGCGGCCCTTGACGGCGGTGCTGACAACGGTGGTGAGCACGGTGAGCGCGCATTGCGAAAGCTGGGCAAAACCGCCTGTGACGAGATTGCGATCGTTGAGCGGGTACATGCCTGGCCGGATTTCGGTGAGGCGATGGAACTCGGTGGAGCGCAGCGCCGTGGGGCTGGAGCCTCCGCTGACCACGGGAACCTGAAAGCTTGCCGAGGTGAGCGCGTCATACGCGGCGTAGAGCTTGGCGTTGACATCAGCGAGCAGGCGGTCCTGCTCCGCGCGCGGGACGAACATGTGGCCGGGGTAGAACATGAGGCCGGCGAAGCGCACATTCGGGAGGCTTTCGATGATGCGCGCGAGGGTGACCGCATCCCGCGGGGTGGCGACGCCGCAGCGTCCGAAGCCGACATCGATTTCGACGAGCAGGGAGAAGGCCTGATGAACGCGCCCGGCAGCGGCGGAGAGGCAGGCTGCGGCTTCAACGGAATCGATTGAAACCGAGACGGCAACGCCTTGCTCAAGCAGAGCTGCGAGCGCCTGCGCCTTGACATCGGAGACGATGGGGTAAGCGATGAGGATGTCGCGGATGCCGGCATCGGCCATGATGGCGGCCTCGGAGGGTTTGGCCGCGGTGATGCCGATGGCTCCGGCTGCGATCTGGCGGCGGGCGATGGCGGGGATTTTGTGGGTCTTGATGTGGGGACGAAGGGCAATCCGCGCTCTGGCGCAGTAGGCGGCCATTTGCGCGATGTTCTGTTCCATGATGTCGAGGTCCAGGACCAGCGCCGGCGTATCGATTTCCGAGATATGCATTTTCATTTCCTGTGCGGGAGCATGGACGCAAGATTCAGGGTCGAACCGATGTTGCAGTGTCCTGTCTTGTCCTGCGCAAGCCGGCCCATCGCTTTTGGTCGCGTTGCCTCGAATGCTGCCGTCGGCCCATTGTCGAGCCGGCCGGACAGTCGAGTCAAGGCCGGCGTCCCGTGGCAGCACAAGGAGTATTGCAGTCGCGCATGACGAGGGGCTTGCGCGACGTTGCGGCATGATAGGCTCGAGCCTGACGGGCGGTGCAGCCCTGGCGATGGCGGTCGAGATGGCGCGCGATGTTTTCCTCCGCAACGGGCAAGTGTTCGATGGGACGGGCAGCAGGCCCTTTCATGGAAGTGTCCTGTTGCGCGCGGGAAAGATAGCGGCTTGCGGGCAGATGGAGCCGCCCGCGGACGCTGCGGTTCTGGATTGCGCCGGGCTCGCGATTGCGCCCGGATTCATTGACGTTCATAGCCACTCCGATCTGCATCTGCTGGAACAGAAGAAGGAGAAGCTGCGGCAAGGCGTGACGACGGAAGTGGTGGGCAACTGCGGCTTCTCAGCGTTTCCGGTCGGGGCGCATCCACGCGAGCTGCACAGCTTCGCCAACGGGATTCTCTGCGGAGGCACCGAATGGGGCTGGCCTTCCGCCAAGGAGTATCTCGATGTTGCGCACCAGGATCGGCTTGGCGTTCAAGGCGAGTCGCTGGTGGGGCATGGGAGCTTGCGTGTGGCGTTCGCGGGTCACGCGCAGGGGCCGCTCGCGAGAGTTCAATTGGACGCCATGGTGGCGGCGCTGGACGAGTCGCTTGCTGAGGGCGCCGTGGGATTCTCGACGGGACTGATGTATGCGCCTGGGTCGGGCGCGCCGCGCGAGGAATTGGTGGAGTTATGCAAAGTAGTCGCCAGGCGTGGCAAGCTCTACTGCACGCACATGCGGAATTATGGCTTCAAGTTGATGGAAGCGATCGATGAGCAGATCGAGCTTGCCGAGGCTTCGGGTTGCCGGCTGCAGATTTCGCACTTGCAGGCGGTGGGCAAGGCCAATCGGGATTTGAACGCCAGGGCATTGGAGAGAATCGAGGCGGCGCGGGAGCGGGGCATCGATGTGGCGTTCGACTGCTATCCCTACATTGCGGGAAGCACGGTGATGACGCAACTGCTTCCGCAGACGGCGCTTGCGGGGGGAGTGGCGGCGATGCTCGAACTGCTCGGCGGCCAGCAGAAGCGGGCACAGATTGCGAGGGAAACCAAGGAGTCCATGGCCAACGATTGGGACGAGCTGAGGGTGAGCGCGGTGGGCTCGAAAGAGAACGCGCACTGCGTCGGCGAGAGCTTGAGAGAGATCGGCGAGGAGCGCGGCATCGAGCCGATGGAAGCGGTGTTTCAGTTGCTGGAGGAAGAGAAGGGCGAGGTGAACATTCTGGAATTCAACCAGAGTGAGGAGAACCTGCGCGCCAATCTACGGCATCCGCTATCCATTGTTATTAGTGATGGATTTTATGTGCGCGGACGAGCGCACCCACGCCTCTATGGAACGTTCCCGGAGCTGCTTTGGCGCAGCATCCGCGACCCGGAGTGGCTGCCGCTTCACACAGCTATCTACAAGATCACCGGCTATCCCGCAATGCGCTTCGGACTCAAAGAGAGGGGCCTGTTGCAACCGGGATTTTCGGCGGATGTGACGGTCTTCGATCCACAGACGATTGCGAGCGAGGCGACCTACGAGGATCCGGAGCGGCCGCCCACGGGCATCCGGCATGTGTTCAGGAAGGGCCTGGAACGCATCTTGTGACGGCCTTTCAAGTGAGCCGCTGCTGGCACAGCACTCGTCGAAGAGCGCATCCCATGCAGTTGTTGCCCCGAGCGCCGGCCGGCGCCTCTCTCCTAAAATAGCGCCGCCTCATCTTCTGCGACGGCGGTCACAGTCCATCGAATCCAGCGGCTCTATAATCGGAGCAATTTGCCGAATTGTTCTTGATGCAGGGTGCTTCATGGCGACATGCGGGCCGGCAGAGAGAGACTCCGGCCGGGGTGCGGACGAGGCCATTTTGCACGGCTTCCGCGGACGGCGAATGGCGGCCCAGGCGGTGACGCCGGGGGACCCGGTGTCCCTTGAAGAAACGAATTTCGATGGAAATCTGCGGCACCCTGGCGCGCCGTGGAACTTGATGAAACGCTTGTTGTTAAGCCAACCGAATAAGGGAGCGAAACTCCGGATGATGTATACGCATGAGATCGAACAGATGTGCGTAGTTGCCAAAGGCCCGAACCACGGCCCGGCACCTATTCCACAAGAAGGCCGTTGGACGAAAGTCAAGGAAGTAACCGATGTCTCGGGCCTGACCCACGGTGTGGGTTGGTGCGCTCCGCAACAGGGCGCCTGCAAACTTACATTGAACGTCAAGAAGGGCATCATCGAGGAAGCGCTCGTCGAGACCATCGGCTGCACCGGAATGACGCACTCGGCGGCCATGGCGGCGGAGATTCTGCCCGGCAAGACAATTCTCGAAGCCCTGAATACCGATTTGGTGTGCGATGCGATCAACGTTGCGATGCGGGAGCTTTTCCTGCAAATCGTTTACGGCCGCACGCAGACCGCGTTTTCAGAGGATGGGCTGCCGATTGGCGCCGGCCTTGAGGATCTGGGCAAGGGCCTGACCAGCGTGACCGGGACGATGTACGGCACCAGCGAGAAGGGCGCGCGCTATCTGCAACTGGCCGAAGGCTACGTCACCGAAATCGCTCTCGACGAGGACAGCGAAATCATCGGCTACAAGTTCGTGCGGCTGGGCGTCATGATGGAATCGATTGCCAAGGGCGTGGATGCGCAGACCGCGCTGACCAAGGCAACGGGCACGTATGGCCGCTTTGCCGAGGCCGTCAAAACCATCAACCCGCGCAAGGAATAAGGAGAAGACTATGGCTTTGTTTGAGGGATACGAAAGACGGATTGCACAGGTCAGCTCCTATCTTGCCGCCGAGGGCATTGAATCGCTTGAAGCCGCGGAGAAGATTTGCCTGGACAGGCAGGTCGATGTGCGCAAGATTGTGAAGTCCATCCAGAACATCTCATTTGAGAATGCCGGATGGGCGTACCTGATTGGCGCGGCGGTGGCCATCAAGAGAAAGCAGACCGTGGCCGCTGAAGTGGCCGAGACGCTGGGCACCGGCTTGCAGGCATTCTGCATTCCGGGCTCCGTGGCCGACGACCGCAAGGTGGGCATCGGCCACGGCAACCTGGCTGCGATGCTGCTGCGCGAAGAGACGGGATGCTTTGCCTTTTGCGCGGGCCACGAATCGTTTGCCGCCGCGGAGGGCGCGATCGGACTGGCGCGGTCGGCGAACAATGCGCGCAAGAGTCCGCTGCGCGTGATTCTGAACGGCCTGGGCAAGGACGCGGCGCTGATCATTTCGCGCGTCAACGGATTCACGTATGTGCAGACCGATTTCGATTACGCGACCGGCAAGCTAAACATTGTGCGGGAGAAGGCGTATTCGACGGGCCAGCGCGCCGCGGTTCGCTGCTACGGGGCCGACGATGTGCGTGAAGGCGTCGCCATCATGCACCTGGAGCGGGTGGATGTGGCCATTACCGGCAACTCCACGAACCCGACCCGGTTCCAGCATCCGGTGATGGCCATCTACAAGAAGGAGCGCCTTCTGGAGGGGAAGAGATTCTTCTCCGTGGCTTCCGGTGGCGGCACGGGCAGAACGCTGCATCCCGATAACATGGGTGCGGGTCCGGCCTCCTATGGCATGACCGACACCATGGGCCGGATGCACTCGGACGCGCAGTTTGCCGGGTCGTCTTCCGTACCCGCGCACGTGGAGATGATGGGCCTGATCGGCATGGGTAACAATCCGATGGTCGGCGCATCGGTGGCGGTTGCGGTGGCGGTGGAACAGGCGATGCGGCCGGCGCCCTAGCGCTAATACTGTTCACTTAACTAGATTTGTGGCATTCTGTATGAGACAAGAACAGGAGGTCGCAGGTGGCGCGTACGGTAGCGGAACTGCCTCCGGGTGCCCGGATGACGGACTACATCAGTCTTGGCGT
>Ga0302319_10003701_pt1 | contig 31773 bp, 25 predicted proteins | sample Bog_T0_2_FD_203319 | JGI IMG/M metagenome (GOLD analysis project Ga0302319, IMG submission 203319) | Peat permafrost microbial communities from Stordalen Mire near Abisko, Sweden - Bog_T0_2 | ecosystem: Environmental > Terrestrial > Soil > Wetlands > Peat | place: Sweden: Abisko, Stordalen Mire... | reverse complement strand
GGAAACTATCCGGCCGCAAATGCGTGTTGACGAAGTGAATCGAGAAGATAAACAGAATCGCCAGCAGTCCTTCCTCGCTATGAATCACCAGTACCGCATTCAGCGCCCACCCCGGCAGAAAGTGCGCAAAGAACGGCGCGAACCACATCGCGTAGCCTGAGAAACCGATCACGATCATTCCCCAGAACACCGCCCAGTAGTCGAACTTCTCCCAATACGCATACCGCTCGAACTGCGGCTTCGGTCCCATCCCCAAAAACCAGCGCAGATGCCCAAACAGGTCCTTCACATCCTTCCAGTTGCCCACCATCGAGGTCGACCCCCAGAAGATTCCCTTCTCGCGATTCACAAGGCCGCGCTGAAAAATATCCTTCAAGTGAATGAGGAATGCCACCGTCAGCACCAGCGCGCAAAGCTTGTGGAAGAACAGAATCGCTCCGAATCCGCCCACGCCGCCGGCGAACTTGCGCGCCCAGTAGCTCTGGCTGAAGCGCAGCGGCAGCCCCGTCGCCGCCAGCCCCAGAAACGTGCTGAACAAGACTGCGTGCATGTAGCGCTGCGCCCGCGTGAATCGCTGGAAAAACCGCTCCGCGTGTTCTTTTCCATCAACTGCTTTGACCATTTCAGTGTTTACAAGGTCAGGCATTCTTTCCTCCTTCTGCCGCCTTGCGCTTGACCTGGTCATAGCGCGCACGGATCAGCCACAGCACAGTGTGAATCACAAAAAACGTAAGCACGCTGGCCAGCAGCAGGTTCATGAACAAACGAATGAAATAAAGCGCCGGATTCAATTTCCGGTTGCGCGCGTTGGCATGCGGCTGATATTTCACGAAGCTCGCATTGGCGCCCGCATGGCAGCGTCCGCAAGTGACCACCAGGTTCGCCTGGTTCACCGGGCTGCGCGGATCGGACGCCGGCAATACTTCGTGCGCCCCGTGGCAATCCCAGCAGCGCGCCGTCTCCACATAGCCGCCCAACGCTCCCAGTTGCGAGTGGAACGTATCGCGGTAAGTCGAGAATTTTTCCTTGTGGCAATTTCCGCAAATCGGCGTCGATTGCATGCGGAACGCATCCGCCGTAGGCTGCTCGATGGCGTGTGCCGTGTGGCAGTCCGAGCAGACCGGCGCATCCATTTTGCCCGCGGTGATTGCCTTGCCATGCACCCCGCCCAGGTAGCTCTCGGTAATGCCCGCATGGCATTTTCCGCAGGTCGCCGGAATGTTCTTCTTGTTGGTCGGGCTCTCTGGATCGGTGCGGCTCAGAATGTGATGCGATCCATGGCAGCTTTGGCAATTCGCCGCCACCAGCAACCCTTCCTTGCTGAGCGCGAATCCGTGAATCGAGTCCATGTACAACGGATACACGCTGGCAAGCCCATGCCTTTTGGCCATCCCCTCCGTGCCGTGGCATTGTCCGCAGGTGCGCGGAACATTCAGCGCATACACCGCCGACTTCGGATCGGTCTTCGGATAAATCGAGTGCGCATCGCCATGGCAGCTCGTGCACGGATGATCCGCCCCGTCCGCATGAACGCTGCCAACCAGCCCCGCTGCTTCTTCCGTGTGGCATACGGCGCACTTCACCGGCGCTATCTTCTCCGGATGTGGATATTCCTTGATGTCGCTATGGCAATTCGAGCATTCCAGGCTTCCGTGAATGCTCGAGTGAAACTTCTGCGCATCCACGCTGATGCTGTGCCCCGACCCATCCTGCATTCCTGCGTCGCCATGGCATCCCAGGCAATCAGTCTGCGCCTGGGCCATGCCGGCAGCCGCCAACGCCATAAACAGCGTTGCGAAAAAGGTCGTGGTCATGGAGGAAACGGCTTTCATGTTATCTCCGGTCGATTGCTGCCGCTTCCGAGGGTTGGGAGAGAAAGGCGTTTCGGCCTTTCTCTCCTTGTCTATTCTTTTCGGACTCATGCCGCGCGGTCAGGCTTTGCTTCGTTTATTCCTACTTCTGAAGCGTGCGAATAAATCCGATTACGTCCTTGATCTGCGCATCCGTCAGCTTGTCCTTGTACGCGGGCATCTTGCCCTTCCCGTCTTTGGTCGAGGCGATAAACTGCGCGTCAGAGGCGCTGATCATCGTCGAATCCTTGAACGAAAGGACTTTGAAGTTCTTTGCCGTCGGCGTTGTGGCAAGCCCGTCAACCCCGTGACACATCGCGCATTTTGACTTGTAAAGGTCAGCCGCCGAAGTCTGCCCGAACGCCGTTCCCGCAAAGGAAATGGCCAGCAGCGTCAAGGCCGCAATTCTCATTCTCTTGTTCATCGTCCTTCTCCCTGGCCAGGGTCTGGCCGTTAATGCATCCCTACCTGTGATATCCCCGGCGAGTTAGCGCCGTATGTGATGAGCACCACAGGTTCACATCGAATCGCAACTAACTTCCCCGTTTTCTGTGCTTGAAATCTCCGCGTCTCAACAGCTCTTCGGAACTATGTGACGAAGCAAAGGTGATCTGGCTCACATAAGCGGCCGCTAACTTGCTGACTCGCTATCCCGCAGAGCGGACGCTAACTTGCTGAATCCATCTCCAAATCGTTTTTCACTCTTCCGATTCTGCTGCTCAATTCCCTCAACCCGCCCAACCTGCATCCCGCATTCATTTCCTGTTAACAATGTCCCCTTCGCTTCATCGGCAATTCCCCGCAAAGCCGCGCAGAATGCGGCCTCGGGCGTCTCCTGCGCTGTGATATTTTGAATACTGGAGTACGACAATATGCCTTCGATTACCTCGTTTATCAAGCACCACTATCGCCACTTCAATGCTGCCGCGCTTATCGATGCAGCCGAAGGCTACAACAAGCATCTTGCCTCCGGCGGAAAGATGTTTGTCACCATCGGCGGAGCCATGAGCACGGCCGAGCTCGGCCTCTCGCTCGCCGAAATGATCCGCCAGGAAAAGATTCACGGCATCAGTTGCACCGGCGCCAATCTTGAAGAAGACGTCTTCAACCTCGTCGCCCACGACTTCTACGAACGCGTGCCCCACTACCGCGATCTCACTCCCGCGGACGAAGGCAGGCTCCTCTCGCGCCACATGAACCGCGTAACCGACACCTGCATCCCCGAGATGGAGGCTATGCGCCGCATCGAGAATGAAGTGCTCAAGGAATGGGTCCGCGCCGACCAGGCCGGCGAGCGCTTCTTCCCTCATCAATTCATGTACAAAATTTTGCTTTCAGGGGACCTCGAGAAGTCCTACCAGATCGATCCCAAAAACAGTTGGCTGCTGGCCGCCGCGCAGAAGAATCTGCCTATATTCGTTCCCGGCTGGGAGGACGCGACTCTGGGAAACATGTACGCCGGGCACTGCATCAGTGGCGACGTAAAGAATGTGCACACCGTCCGCACCGGCATTGAATACATGATGGAGTTAGCTGAGTGGTACACGGAAACGACCGCCAAAACCCCGCTCGGCTTCTTCCAGATTGGCGGCGGCATCGCGGGCGACTTCCCCATCTGCGTCGTCCCCATGCTCCACCAGGATTTGCAGCGCGAGCATGTCCCGCTCTGGGCCTACTTCTGCCAGATCAGTGACTCGACCACGAGTTACGGCTCTTACTCCGGCGCCGTGCCCAACGAGAAGATCACCTGGGGCAAGTTAGGCGAAGATACCCCCAAGTTCATCATCGAATCCGACGCATCCATCGTCGCGCCGCTGATCTTCGCCTATGTCTTGGGCTGGTAAATTTAAAATTCGCTAAGGGGTCGAGATGCGCTGCCACACAGTGAAGTTTCCGTAGGCCTCAACCTGGCGGTAATTTCGATGGATGTACTCGTCGAGCAGCGTGACCCCAGTGCTTTTGGAACTGTCGTTCGGCTCCGTTTCCCCTGCGTACTCTGCATCTTCAACAATGTAGCCCGGAGGATCGACGTTGAATTCCTGAATCATTCGCGTCTGAATGTCATAGCGGTTCTGCAAATCGGGATCGAAGTGAGACCAGTGTGTGGCCGGCAGGCGGCCGCTGGCAAAATAGAATAGGTTGTCATTGATGATTATTTGGTCGTGCCGCGGCAAACCTACGAACAGTTTTTGGCCGGGCCCGGTATGGGCTTCAATGAATTCGATCGCCCGGATGCGATCGTCGTCGGATGAAAAACAGAATCCTCTCGTCATCGGCGATTCTGCGCGGCACCAGTTCCGTTGCGCAGCAGGCGCGGTGTTTCTCATCGACGACCAGAGATACCGCGGCACCGAGTCCTGTCGAAGGTAGAGCAGCCTCGTCGTTTTGAGGCTTGCCCATACGGCCGGAAAGACAGAAAGCCAGACCAATACAACAATCGCTCCCCGCATTGGGCGAGAGAAGGTTGCTCTCCGCTCAAAAAGCACTGCTACCGGCAATAAGGTCGGGATAATCGATAAGAACTCCTGGGGCAGGCTTATCCTTACAATTCCCTTGAAATACATCACCAGGCCGAGAATGCTGTAGGTGAGCAAAAACCCGCACCATCCCGTGTCTTGGCCCGCTTCCGCCCTTCCCGCAACCTTCTTTTGCCTTCCGTCCAAGCCGGTCTTTACAACGATGTAAAAGCATGTGCCGATGATGACGAGAGGTAGATAGAGAGCGATGTTGTCGAGTCCCCGGAGTGACAAGCCGGGGAACGGCAGCCCCCTGGCAGCGCGGTAATATTTGCTCGGATAAAGGACGATGTCATGAAGAACGGCCTGCAAGGGGGCAACAGAAAGGTAGCAAACAACGGGCAACAACGTCACGGCGGTAAAGCCGGCCAGGCAGGGCCACACCGCGGCGAGGAACGCCCGGAACCTGCTACTCTCGGTGCGGGAAAAAACCGCGATGGCAATAACCAGGCATTGGATGCCAACCAATGCGATCCCGGTATCGTAACGAAAAAGAAAGCCCAGTCCCGCGAGTGCGCCCGCGGCCGCCATCAGCCGGCGCGGCGCGGGCCCGGTGAATGCTTCACACACCGGTACGCATCCCAGAATATTTATGAGCAGCGCCGGCATAATTGGAGAACCGGCCGTGGCGCCAATCCCGAAGATCCAGACAACGGTAAGCAGAGCAGTGCAGGCCGCAATCGACCGGCGGCAATGCAATCCCGCAACCACATACATGGTAACGACCAGCATGCCTTCAATGCAAAGGCAGTAGAGGCGCTCCACAAAAACCGATGATCCAAATAACTTGAAGAGCCCGGCGAGAATGTAAAACTGCGCCGGCCCATAATTTGCGTAGAAATCGCGATGCGGGACCTGTCCTGCCGCAACCCGCATTGCAGCGGTGAGCACAAGCCCCTCGTCGTACGGGTATGGGTGGAGGGACATTCCCAGGAACAGCAGCACGCACGACCCCAGAAAGATTGCCAGGCACTCAAGCAGCGAAGGGCGCCACGTGATGGGAATTTCTTCCGTTCGAAGCTGCCGGTCGGGAATGGCTGCGGTAACTGACTTCAAGAAACACTCCGGTGGTCTTCAACCCATCATAAACGAGGAAAACAACGCCGTTCCGCGAAAGGCACGGCCCGCTTGAACGAATCGGCTACGGCTTCAACTGCAAGAACGCAACGCCGTATCCCGACAGCGAAACCGTCATCCGCGTAGCCGGTGTCACTGCAACCGCAACCGGCGCGCTGCTCGCGCTGCTACCCGCATTGATGCTCAGCAAACTCGCCGAGCTGAAGCTCCCCATGCTGGAAATGTCGACAATTACAGTGCGCGCCGCGCCGCTCCCATTGTTGTCCGTGGGCGAAGCAACCGCGTGGTCGTCCACCATCACAGTCACCGAGCCATCGGCATTCTTCGTGGCCATTGTCTCCACCGTCGTGGTGTCTGTAGCCGATAACTCAAGGATATTCGGCCCCGGAGAAGCCGCCGTAGAAGGATAAATGGACGCCAACGCCTGATCGACCCAGTAACTCAGATAAGTATTGCCAGTCGGGTCAACCTCGCCGTATTGCTGATCGGCATCGTAATCCCAGTGGTACAGCGCCTGGTTCCCGACCTTGCCTAACTGCGAAAACACATACGGCCGCCACGCCGCGAAGAACGCGCTCGTGCCCCGATGGTCGTCCACAAACACCTGGTTGGGATTGCACGTGCTCATGCCGTTCGTTGAATAGTCCGCATTCACATTGTTCTCTGTCACCCACACCGGCACATTCTTCAGATCAGTCCGCGTTTGCAAAGCCTGGTAGAAGTAACTTACATTCGCTGCAAATTGCGGAACAGAGGCCATCAAGCTCGCGTCCGGGTCCGATTGATTGCATGAGCTATAGAAATGCGTGGAGACGATGTTCACCCGCGTGTTCACTCCGCCGGAGTTAGCCGGAGCAACAAATGCCGGTAAGTAAGTCATCGGGTCGCCCCCGTCTCCGGTTCCCAGCCCATAGTCGGAATACTCGATCGCGGATAACTTGATCGTCGGGTCGACCGCCAGCATCGCCGGAACCAACGTGTTGTAAATGGTTACATACTGGTCGGCAGTAATTCCGTTGCCATTGGGCTCGTTGAATATACCCCACCATGTTATGGGATAGTTACTCGGCGATTGAAAATGCCGCCCGCCCCAGTCGAAGCCGCCCTTGTTGTAATAGCGCACCAGGTTCGCCGCATAAGCCGCAAAATCCTTCACGTGGTTAGTTACATCGAGCTGCCCGTTGCTGAAGCACATCCACGCCGGCGCTGTGGCAATCTGAAATTCCGGACTGTGATCCGCCGAGGCCAGCACCGGCTGCACCGTCTGGTCCATGATCGTGAAGTCCCAGTCAGCCGCAGTGCCTGTGTCAGTCGACATGGCCACGCCCTGGCTCACCGTTTGCAGTCGTATATGCTGCGGCCCCATCGCCGTCATCGTGCTTTCAAGCGCGCTCGCATCGGACCCACCGAAATAATCGCCATCCCACTCCGCCACCTGGAACGCGGTTGACATGAACTGCTTCAGCACGCCGTTCACGCCCATCGTGGTATCGGTCGCCGTGCCCACCTTGGCCACCACCGCGCTCACCAGCGTGAAACTCGCGGATGCGCTCTGACTCGCGAGGCTGACTTGAACGACCGGCGAGTAGCTTCCCGCCGCCGCCGAGTTGCTCCCGGTAAACGTCAGCGTCCCCGAAGGGCCGCCGTTTTGAGCCGCGAATTGCGCCGTCGCTCCCCCTGGCAAACCGGTCACGGAGACGCTTCCCGACCCGCTCGGCCCGCTGATGGTCACCGTCAACGTGGCCGGTGTTCCGTCCTGAGGCACAACGACGCTGGCGCTGCCAAGACTAACCGTCAGAGTTGGAGGAGGCGTTGTGGAACCTGTCCCGCCGCCGCATCCTGAAAGAACAATCAAAGCGGCTAGCCAGCACAGACTTGAAATCGAGATGCGCGAACAACGAAGCCAGGGCATGAGCGACCTTCACAGAAGAGAACTCGGAAAACCATGCCGCCAATTATAGCGGCTCTCTAATGCGGTGCGCCGAATTCACTGCCATGAAAGGTGCTTCAATTCTTGGGAAAGACCACAAACGGTCCTTGAGCCTTTACCCCGCCGGCGCCGTCAAAGGCTGCCTGGCCTATCGCCGCAATGCCAAGCTCCCACTCAGGCCCAGCCAGTTCCGGCATCGGCCGCGCCTCAAACAGTTTCTTGCATTGCCGCGCCGTCCACTTGGCCCACTTCTTCGACTTCTTGCGCCGCGCACTGTCGGTCGAGATGCCCGTTCCCGCATACATTTGCCGGTATAGCTTCGACAGGAACATGAATGCAATTCTCGACTTCAAATTCGGCGTACACGCCGACCGTTTCCAGATAGCTCCCCAGGTATAGAACGTGTCCCAGACCTTCTGCGTCCGTTCCCTTATCTCGTCGGAACTCATGGTAGGATGCGGCGTAAACATCTTCGGCCGCACTTCGGTCGGAATCATCCAATAACGAGTGATCGGAACATCGCCCACCATGGTCGGATGCTGCGCCTGTTCTTTCTCCCAGCGATTGAAATCCACCGTTCCGGGAAACGGAGTCATCATCACAAACTGCGCAAAAGTCACGCCCGCTTTCATCGCCATGGCCACTGTCGCGTCAAACGTTGCAGGCCTGTCGGTCGGCAATCCAAAGATGAATGAACCCAGCACATGCACGCCGTGCTGCTTGAAGGTCTGTAACTGCTTTGCCAGCGCATCGCCGGAGTAATTCCAATCCTTGAATACCGCCTTCAATCCTTCCGGAGTTACCGCCTCCACACCTACCAGCGCGCCCTTGATGTTAGCCCTGCGCATGGCATCCAGATAACTCCCATCCTCGCCGGCTTCCATGGTCATCTGGGTAAAGAACACCATGTCCTTGGGCAGCTTGGCCAGCTCGTCCATCAGTTGCAGCCGTTCGTTGCGAATCGTTGTCAGCTCTGCCAGCTTGGCCGTGTTGCCCTGCTCGCGCGCCAGGCGCAAATCGGTAAACGTCACCGGATAGAAGTTATCGTCGGCCAGCGCAATAAACCGGAAGCCCAGCCGCCGCAGCGTCACAATCTCGTCAATCACACTCTGAAACTTGCGCTGCCGCGGCTTCTGCCCATCCGTCCGCCACACGCTGCAGAACGAGCAATGCTTGGGGCATCCGCGAATGGTCTGCACCGACGCCCACATATACTTCGCCGGGTCCATCAGATCCCAGCGCGCGGCCAGAAACTGGCTGCCTTCAATGCGTCCGCCCTCGTAGACGCGCTCCGGCTTGCCGGCCAGGCAATCGGCAACCGCCTTGGCCCATACAACGTCGCCATCGCCTTTTACCACCGCGTGCCCTTCGCCGCGCTCCAGCGCTTCCTCGGGGAACAGAGTGGCGTGAATGCCGCCATAAACCACCCACGCACCCCGCCCGCGCGCCATGCGCCCCACCTGGTAGCCGCGCAGCGCATTGCCCGTGTGCACGCTGATGCCCACAATGTCCCCCGGCTGAATGCTCTCCGGAACAATCTGCTCCAGCGACTCATCCACCAGAACCGGATCGCCTACCTCGCTCGGAGTCGCCGCCGCAAGCACAAACAGCCAGCGCGGCGTAATCACCGCGGTGCCAAATGAATTGTCGCTGGGATTGACCAGATGAACGCTCATCGGTTCCGACCTTTCCTCGATCGAGTAAAGTGGCCGCAGAGAGCGTCTTCGTAATCGTGCGAATCGATGGCGGGACCCAAGTTCCCGCATGATAGGCGATGCCGAGTTTTCCCGTCGGGCAGTATGTGCAATGCTAACAGGGCCAAGCCAGGAATTGGTTGGTCAATATTGCTCACATTTGGCAGTTGAATATCTAAAAACCAGTCCACGAACCAAGATTTGCCCACTTCAACCAGGCACAAACGCTCCGTGCCCCGTCCATTCGCGTTTCTTTGCGAATGGGTGGGAGACCACAAATCCTCAACCGGCCCTCCTTGTCCATGCGCCTATCCACTCGCCGCTGGACTCGTAGCGACCCGCCTTCAGTGTTCGATTTCGAACGCTTGCAGCCATGAACGGACACTCGCTACCGGCCGCGCCAAACACTATCTGTCCTAAACACGCCGGTTAGCCGCGCCGCACTTTGGCCCCGCGGTTGCAAATGGAGTTCGCGAGGAATTTCTGCGGAGGAAATACCGTGGGCAAGCTGGGTCAGGACATTCGCTATGCGTTCCGTCAATTGAACCGCAGCCGCGGCTTCGCCATCGTCGCCATTCTCACCCTGGCGCTCGGCATCGGCGCCAACACGGCCATCTTCTCGGTCATTGACTCTATTCTCCTGGAACCGTTGCCTTTCCCTCATCAGGACCGCCTCGTCCAGCTCATCGCCGACCCGAATAACACCAACGTTCCCAAGGGATGGATCAGGGAATATCAGGCCCGTTCCCATGCCTTGGCCAGCGTCTCGGGCTATTCGATCAATACCGAATTCAACGTCACCGGCGTCGGCAATGCCGCCCGAGCCTTCGGCAGCACGGTGAGCTCCAACCTCTTTGAAACGCTCGGCGTGCGCCCCGCGCTGGGGCGATTCTTTTCCTCCGCCGATGCGGTCGACGGCCAGGATCGAGTCATTGTTCTCAGCAACGGATTTTGGAAGCAGCAGTTTGCAGCCGATCCCCACGTCATAGGCCGAACCATCCTTCTCGACGGCGTCAACCGCGAGATCGTCGGGGTTGCTCCGCCCGAAACGTACTTCCCCAACTTCGACACCCAGTTCTGGGTTCCCATCTCCTTCAAGGCAGGAGATATGTACGACCCCTGGTTGGATTTCTCCTACCAGGCCATCGGCCGCCTGCGCGACGGCTTCACGCCCAGCCAGGCTCAGGCTGAGTTGCAAACGGTTCACAAGCAAATGCTGGCCATGTTTCCCTGGATCATGCCCGACGAATGGGCCAGCAATATACGCGTCCCGCGGCTGCTCGATTCCGTTGTAGGCGACGTGCGCCCGCGCCTGCTGCTGCTGTCAGGCGCCGTGGGACTGGTGCTGCTGATTGCCTGCGCCAACGTGGCCAACCTGATGCTGGCCCGCGCTGCTGCCCGCCAGCGCGAAATTGCCGTGCGCACGGCTTTGGGAGCCAATACCGGCCGCCTTGTCCGCCAGATGCTCACCGAGAGCGCTGTCCTGGCCACGCTTGCCGGCACGTTGGGAGTGCTGTTGGCCGCCATCAGCCTCAACGCCCTCAAACTGGCTTTGCCGCCCGATACCCCAAGGCTGTCAAACCTGGCCCTCCATGGCGACGTATTTCTCTTTGCGGCCGCCGTTTCGCTCGTCACCGGCATCCTCTCCGGACTCGTTCCCGCCCTGCAATCGGGAAACAAAGACCTGCAAGGCAGTCTGCGCGTGAACGCCGGCAATGTCTTTGGAACCGCACACCGCTTCCGCATCTCACGCCTGCTCGTCGTCGGTCAGATTGCGCTCGCGGTCGTCGTCATCACCGCCGCCGGCGTCATGCTGCGCAGCCTGTCGCGTCTGGCCGGCACCAATCCTGGATTCCGTGCAGAACAAACCCTCACTGCGCAGATTTCGCTGAACCATTCCTCTTTCCGCAACGGCTGCCTGCAAAAGGGTTCATGTCTCACATTTTTCCGCACTCTGCTCGACCGTGCACAGGCGATCCCCGGTGTCGAGTCGGCCGCCTTGGTCGACCAGTTGCCCATGTCCGGGTTCGACAACTGGTTCGACTTCGACGCGGAAAACCATCCGCGCACCCCCAGGGAGCGTGGATTCGAATCATCGGAACGCGTTGTTTCCCCCTCTTACCTCGACCTGATGGGCATTCACCTCCTGCGCGGCCGGCTGTTCAACGCCTCTGACTACTCAGGCACCACGCGCGCCGCTTTGATCAATGCCGCCGAGGCCAACCAGCTTTGGCCCAACCAGGACCCCATCGGCAAGCACATCGAATACCTGGCCGATGAGCCCACTCCCTCCCTGCTGGACCCGAACCTCGCCTACATCGTCGTCGGCGTGGTGAGCGATACCCATCACCAGGGCCTGGACCAGGCCGCCGGCTTGGAGACCTATCTTCCCATGGCCCCGCGCAACGAGAAACCGGTCATGAACATTCTGCTCCGCTCCAACCTGGGCTCTGCCGAGCTGGCAGGCAGTCTCCGTAGCCTGGTCATGCAAATCAATCCGTCCGTGCCGGTCACCAAGGTCCGCACGCTCGAAAGCGTCATTACCTCGTCGACCGCCGCGCCTCGATCCCTCACCATGCTCCTCACCGCCTTTGGAGCCCTCGCCATCCTGGTCGGCGCTATCGGCGTCTACAGCCTTATTTCCTATACCGTTAGCTGGCGCACTCGCGAAATCGGCCTGCGCCTGGCGCTGGGCGCCAACCGCCTTCAAATCGCAAAGCTTGTCCTCGGCCAGAGCCTCGCGCTGGCCCTCGCCGGCTCCGTCCTGGGAATCGCCGGAGCGGTGGCCGCCACCCGCCTCATGAGCCGCTTCCTGTTTGAAACCAGCCCGCTCGACCCACTCACTTATTCCGTCGTCCCCGTCCTCTTCTGCGTCCTCGCGCTTCTCGCCGCATGGGCTCCCGCCCGCCGCGCCGCCGCCGTCGATCCCATGATCGCCCTGCGCAACGAGTAGCCCAGCGCGTCCAGGTTTGGGCCCGTTGGCCGGTCCCGGAGAACCGCTTCCACGAACCGGAGTGTGTCCTTGTGATCGCGGAAGAAGAAAATTGGGTAAATTGCTTGACAGATGCCACACACAGGCCGATGATGAGTTCAATTAGACCGTGGTAATGATCCAACTTTCTTCCGGACCAAAAGCAACCGGAGACTCCCTCAGAACTAGAACGCCACGATAAGTCAACCCTCAGGCAGCGCCGCTGCAGTTCCGAAATATTTCCTGCAAAGCGGACAACCAGTTCACCGGTCCCGACCATCTCACAAGCGCGGGACGCACAACTGTCGCATGACGGTAGCTTTCAAAGCCACATCGACCAAGCTTCTTCGCATTGGACGCCGTTCCTTTTTGACCAGAGGGACCCCCTGCCGCCGAACAGCAAAATGGCCATTGAAAGGAGGCTGACATGTATTGCCAGCTTTGCCGGAATCTGGAACAGGCGTTCGAAACTAGACGGAGCGCGTTCGTTGAAGCCAGTTCGCTCGCCTCTTTTCAGGTTAGCAACCGCTTCGCCGCCTATCTGAATGTCGAAATGGAACGAGCCCTGATCGAACTTCAGGATCACCGCTCGATCTGCCGCACTGCCGTCACCGAGAGCGCAGGTTTGCCGGTTGTTCAGCTTCGCCGTCCGCCCCAGGATGCGTTCCACGATACGTTGCAGGATGCGTTGCGAAGCAGATCTGTAGGAAACGCAGCCTGAGCAAGTTGGACACGAACGAGTTCGATCCCGAACGCTGGCCTCCTTGTTCCCGCCAAGCGGCGTTCATTCAGCAGCAACACAACAGGCGTACGATGAGCCTGTTCAAGGGAGAAATCCAATGAATCACCGATCCCCCATTCGCCGCAACACTCAAATTTCCCTCAAGCCGGCTCACCGCTCCGAAGGCTCCGTATTTTCAATGGCCACGCCGGACTCCGCACCTGAATCCATGGCCGAGAGGAAAAGGCCATTCGTTGAAGACTTCAACATGGAGCACTCCTGCTCCAACGTAACCGTGGCTTTGCGTGCGTATTCCGCCGCCTCCGACGCCGGGGAACAAGGACGGTCCAGGAACCCGGCCGCCCTTTCCATGAACACCCCGAGTTGCATCTACCTGGGCTAGAGCCTTTTCGTTTCGACGGCTCGAGTTCGTTCAGACGAACTCGCCGCGAATCTACCGTGTCCCACCCATTGTGCGCGCGTCGCACAATGGGTGGGACACGGTAGCCTATCTGAAATTCCCGGTCGGCGAACTCAGCCCGAATCCTGCGTGCCCCATCCATGGTGCGCTCTCCGCACAATGGGTGGGAAACCACGAAGGCTGATGCCGAATTCCTGAGAGTCGCACCACCCTCAGACCACCCGGCTGCATTCCTCCACCGGAATCGCCACCTGCTCCACAATCTCCAGTCCAAACCCTTCCAGCGCCGGAATGTGCATTGGCGTATTCGACAGCAGGCGTATCCGCCGAATCCCCAGGTCCGACAGAATCTGACCGCCCAGCCCGATGGCCCGCAAAATCCGCCCCGTCCGCGCCTGCGATCCCTCCCGCGCCCGCAACTCCCGGTGCATAATCAACCTGCCTGAGTCGGTTTCCACCACCGCCGCGCCGCCCGGCTTGAACGCCTCGCGGGCAACTGGCGCGCGCTCTACCTCGAAACCTCGCGAGGTATTGTGCAGGTAGAGCACCACCCCGCACCCCTCCTCGGCAATCATGCGCATGCTCTGGTCCAGCGTCTCGCGGCATTTGCAGTCGGCGTCAAATACGTCTCCCGCCGTGCAGCGGGTGTGCACCCTTACCAGCACCGCCCGCGCGCAGGGTTCTCGCAGTTCAGGCGCCTCGCCGTGCAGCGCCGGGCAATCCGCGCACAGCTCTCCGCGCACCAGCGCAATGTGGCTCTCGCCGCCATTCACTTCGCTCTCGTACGCAATCATGCGGAACTCGCCGTACTTGGTCTGGATGGTGCTCTCGCCCGCGCGCACAATGTACCGCTCGTGGCGCAGACGGTAGCGGATCAGTTCCGCAACCGTGAGAATCGTCAGCCCATGTTCGCGGCAGAATGGAATCAGGTCGGGAATCCGCGCCATCTCCCCGTCGTCGCGCATGATCTCGCAGATCACCCCGGAGGGATTCAGCCCCGCCAGCCGCGCCAGGTCCACCGACGCCTCCGTCTGCCCCGCCCGCACCAGCACCCCGCCCTTGCGCGCCCTGAGCGGAAACACATGCCCCGGCCGGGCAAGATCCGAGTAACTCGAATTCGCATCGATCGCCGTGCGAATCGTATGCGCCCTGTCGGCCGCCGAGATCCCCGTCGTCACGCCCTCGCGCGCCTCAATCGTCTCTGTGAACGCCGTCCCAAACCGCGACGAGTTCTGCTGCGTCATGGGAAACAGCCGCAAGTGATCCGCCCGCTCCTCGGTCAGCGTAAGGCAGATCAGCCCCCGCCCATACCGCGCCATGAAGTTGATCGCCTCCGGCGTCACATGCTCGGCCGCCAGCGTCAGATCCCCTTCGTTTTCCCGGTCCTCATCGTCGACCACCACCACCATCCGCCCGCGCTTGATCTCCGCCAGCGCGCCCGGCACGTCAGTGAATGGAGCCTCGAATGTGCGTGAACTGTTTGGCATCGTGTCCCGCTCTCATTCTCGCCCATGGCAGGCACAAAGGGCAAAACCGAGGCGGCTCCTCTGTGCTAAACTCCCGGTGAACCTTCAGTCAGGCATGAGAGCCGCTGTACGCAGCGGTTGGCTCGCCCGACCCGGCAGATTCCCCTTCAATCAGACATTCAACGCGGAGAGTCAAAGCGTGGCTATCACTCGCAGATCGTTCAGCGGTTGCACGTTGTTTTGTGTTTTCGCAGGCTTGTTGTTCATTCCACTTTTCTCCTCTTGTCTGCTCGCTCAATCGCCGGCAGCCCAGCCGGGAATGCCACCCGGAGTGACGATCGTCCCCTATGTCTACAAGGGGCAGAACTTCGAAATCCGCCTGATGCGGGGCCAACTCTTTATGGTGGTGGAGAATGGCTTCCCGGTCGTGATGTACATGCGCGGCACGGCACGGCCGCTCAGCAATGACAACGCCAGCGTGGCGCTTGCTGAAGAAGCCGTGAAAGCCTACCAGGCAGGCGCGCCTTCCGGCGGCGCGGCCGGCGCCAGTGCCGCGCCGGCGGCCGGCTCCGCCCCTCCCGGCCCGGCGGCGCTGACAGTGGATGGGGTGATATCGCTGGTCGGTGCGGGAATCTCCGACGACCTGGTCATTGCCAAAATCCAGAAGAGCGGCCAGACCTTTGACCTGAGCACCGACGATATGCTTCGCCTCAAAAAAGCCGGGGCGAGCAATGCGGTGATGAAAGCCATGATGAGCGCCGCGCCAGCCCCGGCAGCGGCTTCCGGTGCGCCTGTTCCAGCGCCGGATGGAGGCGCCGCGCCGGCAGCGACCGCTGCGCCGAATCCCGTGGCCGAAGACCCCAACATGGGTAAGCTGAAAAAAGAGGGATTCATGGCCAGCATCGGCCACGGGGTCTCGAACGCCGTGAATGGAAAATCGGTGATCGACCGGCTCAGCATGAGGAACATACTGCCCCAATGGGATCCGAACCTGCGGCTGTCCCAGCAGTTTCCTCACATCGCCGTCAGCGTGCTTTATGCGCCCATGGGATGGACGGACGATTACCGGCGGGTGCTGCGCAAGAACAATTCCCTGGCGCCGCCCTGCTTCAAGTTGAAAGCCGTGGTCTGGCTGGATGCAACTCGCTCCAAAACCACCGACGACTTCGAGTGGTGCATCGACAAAGACATGTTCATGAGCGAGCTTCAGCCCACTTACCTGTATAGCCTGGCTGCAACCAAGGCCGACCGCGGCCAGACCACCGGCGTCAATCGCACCGACGGTCCCGAGCCTCCGGACAAGCTTCTTCCCAACGATCGTGCAACCCTCGACATGGAAGCAAAGACCAACCCCCAGGGCGCATCCAAAGACCTCAACCTGGATGAGCTGAGCCTGTTTGCCATCATGTTTGCCAACGTGCGCAAGGACCTGGGAGAAACGCTCGGCTCGGATGGCGATTACCGCGTGTGGATCACCACCATCAAAAAAGCCGCTGGTCCGTCTCTCTTCTAGCCCGTATTTCTCGCAGGTCGCAAAAATCGTAGCGCCGTGTCTCCAGACCGGCTGTACTGAGGGCCTCCTGGCCCTCAAAGAACTCCACAAGTCTGGAATTCCGGGCCGTCACTCCGACCGTGAGAAATGCCGGCTAGCCGTTTCGCCGCCGAGCAATTCCTGGCTTGTGTGGAAAATGCGGCCAGCTCGGGCGATGCCGGATTCACTGCCGAATGAGATGAGGCGCCGCCAAACCGATGAACTCGCGAGCGGTAATGATCTTGGTCTTCTTCCAATACCTCGGGAAATGTTTCTGGTTTCCGGTAATCAGATAGTCGGCACGCGCGGCATCTGCGCACTCCAGAAATATGTTGTCGTCAGGATCGCTGGTAACCTCAAGTCGGCGTCTCGGCGCGACCGTATAGCTACGACTCTTGAGAAGCTGCATCAATTGAAGGCGAAGCCCCTTGCGAATCCTGAGTTCCGGGCGCGCAAGCACCTCTCGGTATTCTTCCAGAATTGGATGGGAGACATAGAGGCGCGCCGGTTTGGCCGTAGCCACCAGCAAGACAGTTCGCTGCAATCCCGTTGGCTTCAATGCTGCGGAAATCAGCACATTCGTATCAATCACCAGCCGAAGCGCGAGCATTACCGTTTCGTTTTCCGGGCACGCGTAGCCTTGATGATCCGGTCGATTTCGCGCGATGTGAGGGTGCTGGTTCCTTTCCGTTCCGCTTCTTCGCCGATGATCCGCAGTACCTCCGGCTCCGGCGCAGCCAGCCGGACGTAATCGCGAATGCTCAGCAACACGGCTCTGGGAGTGCCGCGTTTCTCGATGACCAGCGAACGGCGCTCCGCGTCCACACGATTCAGAAGCTTGCCAAAATTGCTGCGCGCGCTGAGGGCTGAAACCACGATGCTTGCACTCTTGGCAATCGCTGAAGTACCCATGAACTCTCCACTTCAATACTCTGAACTGTACAGTTTTCCTGGAGTGCGGTCAACGGACCTCGGCGAATAAATAAGAACCCGCCCAAGAACTGCTGTCTTTAGTGCCGTTTTGAAAGGGCACGACTTTAGTCGTGCCGCGAACGTTGATAATAAGCGACGGGCTTTTGCCCTCGAGGGATGTTTTCAGGCAATTTGGACTTTCACCACAGGCTGTAAGGGATTTCGCTTCGAACCTCGCGACCTGCAACCACGGCTCACTTCACAGGACTATACTTTCATGTGAAATGACTTCCATCAGCCGCCGCAGATTCCTGAGCACCGCCGCCCTCTCCGCCGCCGCCATCAGCCTTCGTGCGCAAGCCTCACCATCAACCCAGGTCACCCTCAAAATCCCCTCCGAAGCCACCGGCCCGCACATGCCCGCCGACTTCATCGGCCTGTCGTATGAAGTCCAGCAACTCACCGACCGAAGCTTCTTCTCCGCCGCCAACACCGGCCTGATTCGACAATTCAAAGCCCTGTCGCCGCGCGGCGCATTGCGCCTCGGCGGCAACACCAGCGAGTTCGGCTGGTTCAAGCCCACCCCTGATTCGCCCGAACCTGCGCATCCGCCAACCCGCGAAGTCCAGGGCGAGCCCAAAGCCCAGTACTATCCCGTCGCCGCCGAATCGGTCCGCAATTTGGCTGCCTTTCTCAAAGCCGCAAACTGGACCTGCCTCTACGGCATCGGCATGGGAACCAACACCCCCGAGCGCGCTGCCGAAGAGGCCGAGTTTGTAGCAAAAACCCTCGGCGACCGCCTGCAATACTTTCAAATCGGCAACGAGGCCGATCTCTTCGGAAGCCACCTGCGCGATCCAAAGACCTGGACTGCGAAAGCCTACCTCGACGAGTGGCTCGCCCTGGCCCGCGCCGTAACCGCCCGCGTCCCCGACGCACGGTTCGGCATGCCCGACGTTGCCTCGAATGTCGGATGGCTCACGCAGATCGCCGATCTCTGGCCGTCGATCCAGAATCCGCCCCACGTGACCACGCTGACCCACCACTACTACTTCGGCGGTCCTGCCACCAATCCCGCCGTCAACATTCCCAACCTGCTCAAGCCTGAAACCATGGCCCGCGTGCAAAAAACCGCAGACACCGCAACCGCCGCCGCCAGCAAAATGGGCGCTCGCGTGCGCATGACCGAAGGCAACACCTGCTATCGCGGCGGCAAGCCCGGCGTCTCCGACGTATTCGCCGCCGCCCTCTGGTCTGCCGACTATGCGCTGCTGCTCGCCGGCAACAACTACTCCGGCCTCAACCTGCACGGCGGCACCGGCAAGTCCGTCGCCAACTCCGTCGGCGGCTACCTGCCCGGCGACGTCCTGCTCAAAGACGCTGGCGCAACCCCGGCCCAGATCGCCACCCATCCCCACCCCTTTTACACCCCCATCGGCACCTTCGATTCGGAATACGTAATGGAGCCGGTAGCCTATGGCCTCATGTTCGCCGGCGCCTTCGCCGGATCAACCTTTCTCCCCGGCAACCTCACCGCGCAACTCCAGTCCGCCGGCGTTGACGCCACCGCCTACGCCGCCAAGCTTCCAAACGGAAATGTATCCGTAATCGTCCTGAACAAGGACGCCCAGCAGGACGTGAATCTGACTTTGCAGTTTGCAGCCCCAAAAAACGGAGAAGTCGAGATCGAAACCCTCACCGCGCCCGCCCTCGACAGCCGCGAAGCCCACATCGCGCGTTCTCCCAACCCCAGCCGTCTCCGCGACGGCAGATACACCCTGACCGTCCCCCACTCGAGCGCCCTCTGCCTCACCGTGAAATAAGCCATCGAGAGGTTGACCGAATACCCCGCGGGGCAATCGCATTTGAACTCTCATTGCGAGCGAACGTTTCAGGCTTCCGCAAAGACTCCATCGAAGCGAGCTTTGTAACAGGGCATGACTTTAGTCGTGCCGCAAACGCTCGAAAAAACGAGCCGGGCTTTAGCCCCTGCCACATTTCGAGCCGGCTGCAGTCTCTTTCTCGACCCTTTCCGTACCTCGCAAGCAACTTTCTTCCAAATTCCAACGCAAGATCTTTCAAATGCGATTGCCCTGGAATACCCCGACAATTGAATTGCAACTAAAAAATCGAAAGTATATCCTCACATCTCCGGCAAATCAGACCGATCGACTTCCCCATTCCGAAAGGCGAGCACCCATGCAATCGAGCTTCCCCAGCGTAGACCCCGCTTCTCAACAGCCCCCGCGTTCGAATCCAGCACTGCGCTGCCTCCTCCTCGCGATGTTCGCGTTCGCATGGTCCGCGCTCCCTTCGGCCGCCGCGCCGCCAACAACATCTGGCCAGCTCCAGGCCCTTGCCCGGAAAATGACCTACGATTGGGCAAAAGATCACCCGATCTCGGCCACCTATCTCGGCCTCAGCGACGAAGACGGCCAGCTCGACACCCCGTCCGATGCCGAGAACGCCCGCGACCTGGCCACCATCCGCGGCTGGGAAAGCGAACTCGCCTCCATCCCGCTTGCGGGCGCGTCCCTCACCGACGCCGACGACGCCAAGCTCCTTCGCGCCCAGTTGCTGAACTTTGAACGCCAATACCTCGTCTACAAGACTTTCGAAAAGGATCCCTCGGCGCCATCGGTGGCAATCATGGGCGCCATCTACACCCAGTTCCTCCACCTGCCCATCGAGGGCAGCGAAGGCGCCACCAAGGCCGACGTCGCCGCCGCCTGGGAAAAAATCATCCAGCGGCTTCAAGGCGCGCCGGCATACATCGCTGCCGGCAACGCGCTGGTCACCCATCCCGGCCATCTCTACGGCGTCACCGGCGCAGATCAGCTCGCCGGCGCACCCAGCTTTTTCTCTGAAGCCCTGACCAGCGCCGCCAAACAGCAGTTGCCCGCCGATCGCTTCGCCGCATTCGAGAAAGCCCGCGACGCCACCCTCGCCGCCATGGCGCAAACCAAAAAGTATATTGACGAGCACGCAGCCTCCTGGCCCGAGAACTACGCCATGGGCCGCGAGGCCTACGATGCCCTGCTGCGCGACGAGGAACTGCTCCCTTTCACTTCCAGCGACATCGAGCGCATGGGCCGCGAAGAACTGGCCCACGGCTGGTCCGTCCAAACCTGGGTCGAAGCGCTGGCAACCGAGCGCGGCACTCCCATCGGCCCAGACACCGGCGGCGGCCTCGCCCCCGGCGGTCCCGCACTCATCGATTACTACCGCGCCCGCATCGCCCAACTGCGGAAATTCGTCGCCGACAATCACGTTGTCGACGTTCCCGACTGGCTGGGCAGAATCGATGTCATCGAAACGCCAAAATTCCTCCAGCCCGTGTCGCCCGGCGCGTCCATGAATGCGCCCCTTCTGCTCAGTAAAGCCACCACCGGCTTCTACTTCATCACGCCTCCCACATCGCTCGCCGAGGCGGCCAAGAACCTTGACGCCAACCAGGACTTCGACCGCGACCGCATTCTTTCCACAGGCGCCCACGAAGCCATGCCCGGCCACTTCCTGCAACTCTCCATCGCCCGCCGCCATCCCGATTTCGTCCGCAAAATCCAGAGCAGCGGCGAATTCGAAGAAGGCTGGGCGTTCTACGGCGAAGAAATGTTCGTCGACCTCGGCCTCTTCGGCGACGATCTCGATGCTCGCTACTACACCGCCCAGTGGGAGCGCGTCCGCGGCGCTCGCGCCATCGTCGATCCCGAGCTGGCCAGCGGCGCATGGACCGTCGATCAGGCAGTCGAGTTCTTCGCCCACGAAACCGGCTTTTCCCACGACCAGGCCAAGGCCGCCATCTCCGGAATCGCCCTCGGCCCCGGCTACGTAATCGCCTACACCTCCGGCCGCGCCCAGCTTGAAACCATTCTCGCCGAGTACCGCGCCAAAGCCGGCCCCAACGCCTCCCTGCGCGACTTCCACGACCGCCTCCTCTGCTACGGCTCAACCCCGTTTTCAATAGTAGGCCCCGAACTCCTAGCCGACCTCTCCAAGCCTCTATCTCAAGTCCGCGCCACGGCCGGCTATTAACGGCAGATGGCCCAGTCATCCGTTCCGACAAATCTATCCGAACCCTGAAAAGCTGTGCCCCAGGTATGACAGCAGAAGAGGCTGTCATACATGGGGCACAGATTCAACTTATTGGAAGGGACAGAAGGGTAGCAGGATCAATGAGCGGGCCACCTGCCAGGATCTGGCGGGCTTCTTCGCCAAAGGACAGCAGTCAGTTGCATCGAGAAATAAATCGTTTTTTTCTGGATGATTAACTGTTGACAACCATGTCGCCCGAAAGGGATACTCCTCCCGCAAACCAAATTCACCTTCCGCATTTGACCTGGTGCGGGTCATAGTTCTCCGCACGACGACGAACCTGTCCCCGAGGAGGTCTTCGAATCGCATGAAACCGGCTGCCATCTTTGTTCTGGCGCTCGCTGGCGCAAATCTGCTCTCCGCTCAGTCCGCCGACAGTCCTTCCAACTCGAAAAAGATTCACGAGGGCGCCCGCATGGTATCGTGCGATCTGCCAAAAGACTCAAGCGACGGTCTCGCCATATTCTCGGGCACACTGCCAGACAATATCGAATGGATGAACTACATCTATGTTCGGCAAGGCGCCGGATTCCTGTCGCGCAAAGGCTTCGGCCTTTCTCGCATCCATACGTCCAGCGACTTTCCCGCGATGTTTGGCAAGGTCTACAGCTTGCGGCTGCCCGCGGGGAATTACCAGTTTCTCTTCTGGCGCTATCACGCTTTTCGCTCTTCAGTCACGGAAACCCCGAAAAACATCCACCCGCTCAACTTCACTGTTCAAGCGGGACGCGCCGTCTATCTGGGAGGATTTGACACCATCGGCTTTAAGAAGCAACAGGGAATCTTTCATCAGATCGTGGAGAACGATTGGGTTGCGGTGCATGACGATCGTGCGCGCGACCTGCCTGTTTTCTCCGGCGTCTGCTCCGCATTCGATTCCAGTCTTATCGACATCAGGGTGATGGACCCCGCGCCTTGGATGCCCCAACAGAAGAATTCCAACACCGAAGTCTCGACCGCTACGCCCTAGAACCGGTCTCATGAACGAACGTCATCTATTTGCCGGTTGCATGGGATCTTCCCCTTTCTTTAACCCAATACGTCACCAACATATCGGCGTGCTGTATCAAGCACCGGTTGCGCTTTCCATGAGAATGTACGAGTCAGAAATCCAGGACAACCGCTGAGAATCTGCTCTGGAGGTCCCCAAATTGTTCGATCGCCTTGTCAGGTCGTCATTTCTTCTTGCCGGTCTTGCCGCGCCATTGGCGGTGAATGCGTTTGCGGCACAGTCCCCGCAGGCCAACGCCGGCCTGATCTTCAGGCTCAGTCCGTCTCCGGGGCCTGCGATCGCGCAGAGTATCGTTGATGGACAGACTCAGACCCCCGCTCAGCAGCAGTCAACGCCGCCGAAGTGCGTTGCGGCCGCAAACGCCACCAACCAGATGACACCGGCGGACCTTTATCCAATGGTCGCCCAGTGCATTCAAGAGAATGATTTCGCCGATGCGCTTGCCCTTTTTGCGCTGGCAGGCATGGACGTTCGTTACGACAAGTCACGAGTCAGCGACAAAACAACAAGCGACACAGGCTCCGTACTTGTGAGGCGCACGTTTCAGCCTCTGCCTGCCGCCGGCAAAGATAGACTCGGTGACGTGATCAACGCCGTGTCGAATGACAAACCCGCCACAGAATACCTTTGCCGGTGGACTCAAAAGGTGGGTCCGCCGGCTTACTACCCGGAATACATGATTCTCCACGGCATGAATGCCATCACCGCGGGATTGACCAGGACGCCTCTTCCGCAAGAGCTTCTGCCCGTAGCCGATCCTTCGGGAACGTGGAAGGCAATCGTTACCAGCTATCTGCACTGTACCCTCGCTGAACAGAGCGGCCCTTCCCAGGACGCGCAGGCTGCCGAGTGGTACCGCAAGGTCGTCGTCAGTGCACCCGTCAGAAGCCTGGCTCGATCCTCGGCTCAGGCAGGACAGGCTTCGCAATCGGCCGCAACTCCCACGAGCTCCCAGCCAACAACCGCAAATGGAGACCCAACAGCTTCGGGCGAGCAAACCGGGGGCTATGGCCCCTTGAGGTTCAACAGGGAAGGGGCTGATTTCTATTTTGCGCAGGACGGTAAATTTGCGCCGGCGTCCTTCGTCGACGGCTCCATTGTGATTCATCTCCATCCCGCCAGCTTTCAGATCGGCTATAACGGCGAGCAGGTGAACATATGTCTAGCGCCAATCCCATTTCCAGAGGTAAGGGCCGATCCGACCGGATACAAGGCTTCCTGTTTATCGGGACCAATGAGCGGCGCTAGACCGCCGAACAGCGACGCTCTCCTGGTGTACAGCGGAAGTAAATGGAGCGATGGAAACTCAGCACTGACAGACTCGACATCAATGAAAACCACTCCGATGGAGGGTTTCCACTCTGCATACCAGGTGAATCAACTGCTTTTCATCGCAGCGCCAGGCATGTCCCTCGGCAGCTTTAAAGGGACGCTCTACGGATACATCGTTGTCCAAAAACAGAACGAACGAAGCAAAAAGGACATTATGCCGGTCCATCTGATCTTTGAATAAGAGTCAGTCCAGCGGCCCGCCCAGGTCTCTTCATTCCTGGTTCTCCCACGCCAAATTGCGCCCGCGGAGCCCGCCAAAAATCGTAGCGCCAGTCCCCTCAGGTCGCTGAAAAACTCTCACTCAGCAAGAATCTCGACCGCCTTGTAACAAGGGCACGGCTTCAGCCGGGCCGCAAACATCGCAAAATAAAGAACTGGGCTTTAGCCCCTGCGGGATGCCTTCCGCACATTGAATCCAATCAGCCTCTTTTTCCGCATCCACTCTCGACAGGCTGTCCAGAGGGCCTCCCGGCCCTCTATGAGGCCTCGCCAAGTCCGGAATTCCGGGTCGTCGCGCCGTCCGTGACAAATACAGGTTGGCCCAGTTTCTGAAGTCGGTCAAGCGGGGACTTGCCGCATCTCCCAGCGACTACCGATGGAGCAGCTTCAACCACTACGCCACCGGAATTCGAGGAGTGGTTGAAATCGAGTCGGAGTGGACAGCGAGACTTCGCAGCCCACTCATCGCGAAAGAGCCGCGATGAATGGGGCACGGCTTTCGGTCCTGGCCAACGATCGAACGGCGAAATCGATGTGCGGGCCACCTGCCTGAATTAGAAATAATAAGCGGATCTCTTATCTTTTTTCTCGCCACTCTTCCGACGTTTCCATGTAAGCTCTCTTACCCGCTTCAATGGCATCGGCTACCCGGAGTGATTGCTCGGCAGCCAGATTCTTTCCTCGCTCAACGAACTCTTCCCATTGTGCTCGCCCTCGATCCACGACTTCGCGGGAGCGATCGACATAATCATTCACGTGTGGTTCCGCGTCTCTTGCGAATCCCACTACCTGGGCGCCATCACTGCTGATCGCAGGTTCAGGAGCCTTGGAAACAGCTTTCAAGGACCGGCGAAAGTCGTTTCCCCCGAATGTTTCAGGTGGAACCAGTGGCCTGAAGAACTCGAAGGTAGCGTGTCGTGCGCTTCGCTTCGTGAACTCCCAAAAGCTCAAATTTGATCGATTTGTCATTTTGGCCGGACCTGCCTCCAGATATATTGTATGCCTGGTTGGATGAGCGCACGCAAAAACAACAAGGTATCTACAGTAGCGAGGGTGTATGCCATCAACTCCAATTCCCATTTGATGATGGGGCTGAGTCGGTATCGTTGAACCCAATACAGCTCTTCGAACCAGTGCAGTCCCAGGTCAATGGCAATTGCGAGGCACGCGATCAAAACAAAATAAACGGAAGACAGCACCGTATGGATCGCCATGCCCCAGATTACAAATCCGAAAGGCAGTTCGCTTTCCTCATCCTCCAGTTCGGCTGCCAATTCAACATACTCATCAGGCATAGGCACCCAAAATATCACACCTGGGGAATCAGCTCAAACGCAGCGCACCAGCTGGTAGTGGGTCAGTTTGATTTCCACAGGGGCTTTATGTCAGTGTCGGCATGATTTGGTGAGTCGGGTCCCAGAAAATGATTTGGTACGCCCCCTCAGAGAAGACGCCCCAAACCCGTTCGATTCCCGTAAACCTCAGCGTCCATAATTCCAATTGATCCGGCATATTTATATTCATCCATCGCTTTGCGTGGGGGCAGCGCAACTCGTTCACAGGTATGCGATGATTCCGCTTATGAGCAACAATGAAAATATCGTTCCATGTCATTGTCTCAAAATAAGACAGTTTTTCATGAATATGGCTGACCTCCCCCGGCGTCAGTTTTCGCCACCCGTAAGGGTCAGCCATTTGAATCCTCTTGATGCGCCAAGCGGCCTTTAAGTGCAGGAATTCTACGCGCTCGGCAATCGCTGGCTCTTTATTTCCACTGATTGACTCAAAGGCTTTTGGCCCTTTTCTGTCGGACACATTTGCCCCGAGTTTCGGCTTTCTGACTCCCCGACGCATTAGACAAGGCTTCCGTAGTATTCCGACATATCGGCCTTGGTTATCTCAACATCACCCAGGTCGCCCGGAGCCAAGCCTTTTCTGGCATTCATCCATGGACGCTCCCGATGTGTAAGCTGGCTGAGATAGAAGCCCGACTTTGGCCCATAGAATTTCAAGACCGCCTTCACGGTCTGTTTTTCGGTGGGATTCAAGGCGTCCGGATTGCCGTACTTCGCTTCGGAAACTCGGTATTGCCCTTGATAGGCCTTAAATACCTCGCGAACAACAGGCCCATTAGCCCAAGCCTCGATTCTTGCGGAGAAGAGAGGACGACCGTCCCAAACAAGCGACCATGCCTGCGAGTAGTAGAGGAGTTTTTGGAGTTTCATCGCATCCAATGGACGTAATCGGGCAATGATGTAGGCGGCAACATCATGTACTCTCGCCACGGTTAAACCTCTTGCCGAAAATTTGTCACAACTATAGACTACAGGGGTCCTCCTATTGGATACCACAAAAGTACCCAAAATGAATCGATTTTGGTAACGAGTTTCCCATGTTCGCGCGCATTCCGCAAATCTATGCAACGTCACCAAGCGCCTTCCGAAAGAGAGCATTGTCGATTTGCTTGGTTGAAGGCTCCTGCTTGGGAAGCAGTTCACAAAGTTCCTCCATGCTCCAAACGTGATTACTGAGTCCCGCCTCCATTGCCGGAGTGACGCGAAGCGTCTGATGTACCCGGCAAAAGTTGTAATGCATGAAGTAGATCGCAATGGCCGCGATGTGGTTGTCTGTATCATCTTGGGTGCGGGAACGTCTTCGATTAGCCGCGATTCGTGAATTGGAAAGCGCGGGTAGAAAAGTGCCATTCATTCCACCAATCAGCATGGGGAGGGAAAATGCCGGGAGCTAAGCTGGTACGGGCCAAGATCGGGTTTCACGAGCTTGGAATTGCAGGAGTCCTCAAGGCATACCGCCTAGAGGTGCCGCTGAATCAACGTGAGTTTAGATGGACAAGCAAGCAGGTAACAACGCTGTTTGAAGATTTGACAAAAGCAATCGCCGACGAGGAATCAGAATATTTTCTGGGAACGGTGGTCACGATTCCTTCCGAATTAGATTCATTGGAGGTTGTTGATGGGCAGCAACGGCTTGCAACCGTGGCCATTCTTTTAGCGGAGATGCGGAACTATTTGAGGGGCACCCCCGACGAAATAATCGCGCGGAAGATCGACACGGCTTTCCTTACCGAGATCGACGCTGACAAGCGGGAAGAGGGAACGAAACTATCGCTCAATATCGACGATAACGAATTCTTTCGCTGCATGATGACGGCGAAAGAAGAAAAAGAGCGCCCGGTTCCTACGCTCTCCTCCCATTTTCTAATCAAGGGCGCATTCGACGAAGCGAAGAGGCAGATCGGCACTATAGTCGGCGGTCTAAATAAGATCAGTCACGGGGATGCGATCAATAGGTGGATGCGTTACCTAGAGCACGGCGCAAGAATCATCCTGTTGGAAGTTCCCACCGGGGCTAACGCCTACAAGATGTTCGAAACTCTCAACGACAGGGGATTGAAAACCTCTCAGGCCGATCTGGTCAAAAATTATCTTCTGGAGCAAGCCGGAGAGAAGCGAAAACTGGAGGCGCAACAAAAATGGGCACGAATGCGAAACAGCCTCGAAACGCTGGAAGAAGAAGATATAACTGTCACTTTTCTGCGCCAGGCAATGATCGCAATCAGGGGACACCTTCGAGAGAGCCAGGTATACGAAGCAGTGCAGGAGAAGGCGAAAGGCCCTGTTACCGCACTGCAATTCCTAACTTCCCTTGAGTCTCTTTCTGCGGTCTACATCGCGATATTCAACCCCGAGCATGAACGATGGAATTCCTATCCAGACGCCATTAGGCATGCGATCAAAACGCTCAATCTGTTAAACATCAAAGGGTTGCGTCCGTTGATGTTGGCTGTAGCTGCCCAATTTGAAGCCAAGGAAGCAAGCGAAGCGTATCGCATGTTTATCAGTTGGGGCGTTAGGTTCATAATCACCTCAAACACGAGCAGGGGGTCAATTGACGAGGTATTGGCGGAAGCTGCGCATCTTGTTTTTACTAGTAAAATCTCAACCGCAAAAGGGATTCGAAAGCAGGTGAACGACACTATCCCCGTCAATGAAGAGTTCCGCAAGCAGTTCGAGACGGCTACGGTTTCAAAAGCTCAATTTGCCCGGTATTACCTTCGTTCACTGGAGCGAGCAGCCAAGGGAGAGACTGACCCTTGGTTTATCCCCAACGATGACAAACAGGTCATTAACCTTGAGCACATTTTGCCCGAGAAGCCGGAGCAGAACTGGCCGGAATTCAATGACGATGAAGTTAGACTGTATACCCGGAGAATTGGGAATCTCGCTCTACTCCTCGCGAAGACCAATTCCGATCTCCAAAGCAGCGGTTTCGCCGCTAAGAAATTGGTATACAAAGACAGCCCTTACGAACTCACGAGCATGGTTGCTACGAACGCTTCTTGGACAAAGATCGAGATCGCTCAGCGACAGAAGGTTTTGGCTGACTTGGCATTGAAGGCTTGGCCTTTGTAGTGACTTGGCCCGTTGCAATATCGCCAATCATCTTGGCACGTTGGAGCGAGTCGCGAGGCAGGTTCAGTTTGCTTCCCATGCCTCAATGGTTATACGGCCATCGAACCGCAAGCGAAGCCTGTGGAAATCAAACTGACCCACTACCCACCAGCTCTACTAGATTGAGAAATAGGGGAAGATGAATACCAAGCTTGCTCAGGAGAAGAAAAAGCGATAGTCGTGTTCTCATGAGGAAACGATTGAAAAGCAAGGGTGGTCGGACGATGACGGTGCGGGAGTTCAGGGCATCGTTTGGCGATGAACAGCAGTTTGGGGAGCAATTGAGTCGGGTGGGCCACTCAACCCGGTATCAGAAGCTGTGCCCAGTCGGGGTGCCCTCTGGGTTGGCGGCAAATTCGCGATGAGCGGGTATTCGGGAAATAGCGGTTCACTCCAGTACGTATTCACGGCAATTCTGGCTGGTCCACGGTTGGAATTTGGGATCTCGGTCCAACCCGTACCCCATCCCTTCGCTTCCTTCTAGCGAACGGTCGTAAACCTCGTCCCCCCAAAGCGCGCCCTTCGCAGTCCCGCCGAAAAGTCGCAAGTTCAACGGTCCAGCCCCCCAATCTCCGTCCCGTCCTAGGACATTACTTATACAACAGCACTTCATATTCCTATATGCCGGGTGCCCCCACATCTCGATTTTGAGACATAGGAAACCGCGAACCTCAACCACGCCCACTCCGCGCCCGCCCGCCGCAGATTGTTGCACATAATTATTCGCCCTCGGCGCACAATGGAAACAACCATCCAAAATCCCGCCAAATCCAGGGGGCCAACCATGCGCAACATCACCGTAGCCGTCAGCGACGATTCCTACCGCCAGGCCCGTATCTGGGCCGCAAAGAACGACACCTCCGTCTCCGCCGTCGTGCAGGACCTTCTCCTCAATCTTCCCGGTCTGGCCCGGGTCGCGCGCTCCTTCACCGCCGGCATGCCCGCCTCCGCGCCAACCCCCGATTCTCAAGCCAAATGAAAACAAACGCGGATTTCCGGCTGTGAAACTGCGGAGTTGGACTCAAGCCTATCAGAATCAATCACCTGCCAAGCGGAACCCCACGGAAGCACCCCGTTTGTGAAATTGTGAAACTGCGGAACGCATCATCGCTAATTCACTTTGATTCAATAACATCCGGCAGATTGCTCAACCAATCTCTTGGACAGCAAAAGCGCCGCCCGAAGGCGGCGCTCTTGGAAACGATTCTCAGCCTGCAACGCTACAACGTCGATTCAATCTCAAACCCCCAGGCCTCCAGCAACGCCTCAGGGATATACTTCGAGTTCTTGTTCCTCCGAGCCCACTCCCGCAGACGGGTTGACCGGATATACTGATCCGGGCTGAGCTTGAACTCCTTCACGATCTGCTCGAAGGAGGTCACCGTGGGGACAACCGGCCCTATGGGCTCCGGCTTGCCCCAATTCGGATTTCCACGACGCTTTGCCATTGATTTGGTTTCCTTAATTGGTTTGTTTTCGCTTACTTCCCCGGCAACGGGCTTGGGGGGCGCCTGTCGCACACGAGGACATTACAGCTTTCTATTTTACGGATTTTTGGTTCAAAAATCAATAAGAAAATGAACCGTTTCTGCATCAATATTCGCCCCGCCCGTTTCAGACTGGAACCATCTATCTTCCTCTCACAGAAAGGATTAACCACCGAGCATGCTTTCTTCATACATGACCTAGGTCATCTCAGTCTGTTCAAAACTCGCCATAACCCGCTCTCCGGTGGCACAGTACTAGTATGACAATATTCAGGCGTTTCCGGGTTATCGCCGCCGTTCTGCTCGTCTGCGCCGTGGCCCAGGCCGGGGCCGTCGAGCTCAAAGTCACCCGCGACGCTCTGGAACGCACCCTCAAGCAGCAGCTCTTCAACGGACCCGACGGCCGCTACTATATCAAGGGAAACGCCCAGTCGCCCTGCTACGTCTACGCCGAGAACCCCAAGCTTACCTTTGCCGTAGACCGGATCGTCGTCCAGCTCAAGGCCCACGCCCGGCTCGGCCAGAAGGTCGCCGGCGCCTGCATCGGCATCGCCCTCACCCTTCCCGCCGAGGTTTCCCTGGCCCCTGACGGCGAAGGAGAAACCGTCGGCTTCCGCGACGCCCGCGTGGACAGGGTGAGCGACCACACCGAACTCAATTTTGTGCTCACACCTTTCCTGAGCCGCCAGGTCCCTTCCGGAATGAAGGTCAACGCCGCCGACCTGCTGCGCAAAGCTCTGGAAAACTCAACCGCCACCTCCGGCTACAAGGTTTCCCTCGAGCGGCTAAAGATTCACTCCGTGCAAATCCAGGGCGACGATCTGGTAGTCGACGTGGATGGCGACATCGGAATCAAATGAGCCGGCGTTATTCGCACCACTCGTCGAAATCCCCTACCCTTACCGCATCCGCCATCGCATTTATGTCCGTAGCCAGCACCCGATCCTGCTCCAGCCGCGCAACCACGCTTCGCACTGCGTCGTAGGCCCGCTCGATCTTTGTGCCGGATTTCAGCGGCCGGCGCGACTCCAGCCCCTGCGCCGCGCACATCAGCTCAATGCCCACGATCCGCTCGGCATTTTCCACAATCTGGCGAAGCTTGAGAGCCCCGGTCATTCCCATCGAGACGTGGTCTTCCTTGCCCCCGCTGGTAGGAATGCTGCCCGTCGACGATGGATGCGAGAGTACCTGGCACTCGTTGATAAGCGCCGCGGCAACGATCTGCGCCATCATGAACCCGGAAGAAAGCCCCGGATCGGGCGACAGAAACGCAGGCAGCCCTTCGTTGATGTCCGGATTCAGCAGCCGGTCGATGCGCCTTTCGGTGATATTCGCCAGATCGGTCAGCGCGATGGCCGCGTAGTCGAACGCATACGCCAGCGGCGCGCCGTGGAAATTGCCGCCGGAGATCACCGCTGCCGTTCCCGCCGGATCGCCGGGATTCTGCACAAACACAAGCGGATTGTCGGTCGCCGACCCCGCTTCAATCTCCAACACAGATCGAACGTGGCCCAGCACGTCGCGTACCGCCCCATGCACCTGCGGCATGCAGCGCAGGCAGTATGCATCTTGCACCCGCGAGTCGTGCTCCCGGTGCGCCTCGCGAATCTCCGACCCTTCCACCAGGCTGAGCAAATGTGCGGCCGCGGCGCTCTGCCCCGCATGAGGCCGCGCCTCGTGAATGCGCGCATCGAAGGCCGCCGGCGTTCCCATCAGCGCCTCGAGAGCCATGGCCCCGGCCACATCCGCAAGCTTCGCCACGCGCAACCCGCGGGCCACCGCGAGCCCGCCCACGGCCGTCATGGCTTGAGTACCGTTGAGTAGCGCCAGCCCCTCTTTGGCCGCCAGCGCCAGCGGTCGCAACCCCGCCCGCCGCAGCGCTTCGCCCCCGGCCAGTCTCTCGCCCTTGTAAAACGCCTCTCCCTCGCCAATCGCCACCAGCGCCAGATGGGCCAGCGGGGCCAGATCGCCGCTCGCACCCACCGACCCCTTCTCCGGAATCACCGGATGCACACCGGCATTCAAGAGCGCGACCAGCAGGTCCAACAGTTCAATCCGGCAGCCGCT
>Ga0302319_10003700_pt1 | contig 31774 bp, 21 predicted proteins | sample Bog_T0_2_FD_203319 | JGI IMG/M metagenome (GOLD analysis project Ga0302319, IMG submission 203319) | Peat permafrost microbial communities from Stordalen Mire near Abisko, Sweden - Bog_T0_2 | ecosystem: Environmental > Terrestrial > Soil > Wetlands > Peat | place: Sweden: Abisko, Stordalen Mire... | reverse complement strand
TAACTGGAATCGCTTCTTGCTCATGCAAGAAGAAAACCAAACCCACCACACCAAGCAAAGTCTCAAGCTTGAGGCCGTATCTATTTATGAAACACGCTCTAGTAGAACTGTGCGCCGAACACGATCTTGAAGTTCCAAGCGATGCCGTCGTCCTCGCCATCCTTGACGGGGCACAGCAGGTCCAGCTGTTGCACCACCAAGCCGCCGCCTATGGGCCAGACACTTTGGACACCGAGTTGATCTGGGCTCAGTTCGTGCTGTGGACGCTGACCCCACCGGCCGCGAGGTACATAGTCCTACCGGACGATGAAGCATCGACCACTTTGACAGCGGCAGGTCAAGGGGCATGTCGGCCAGCACCTACCGGCAGTGCGCGCTGCCGCGAAGCAGCCTGACAACCAGGACGGCTTGCGGTCGGGCCTCGGCGTCAGCAGAGGCCTCCTGAAAGCTCTTCAGGGCCGCGTCGAACTTCTAACATGCACGGTGCGCAAGCGACGTCGGCGCTGCCTATACACCGTCACTTGCATGGGCAGCAAGTGACGCCAGTGCTACCGATTTAGTATCACATGCATGGGGCGCAAGCGACGTTGGTGCTGCCCGGCACCATCACTTGCATGCCATGCATGCAGGCAGGTGGGGAGGAATCACATGGCAGATAAAGCTCTCGGAGTGTACCTGGAATTGGATGCGGCTTGGCGTTCCAGTATCCCGAAGAAGCTCCAGGGGATGACGGCTGAGACCCTGGTTGAGGTGCTTCGCCTGACCGCAGAGACAAAAGGGATTTCCCAGAGCGACGCGGCGGCAGCAGTGGGACAGTCACAGTCGGGCATGAGCAAGATCGCGACGAAACTCACTCAAGAGAAGTGGGTGACTCTAACGAGATCGGCCAACGACCCCAAGCAGAAATTGATGACCATTACCGCCAAAGCGGAAAGCGTGATGGCGACCTTGGGTGGTAAGCTTGCGGCGGTCACGAAGGACAAGGCCGCCCTGCGTCGACTCGAGAAAGCTGAACAGAAAGCTGAACTGCTAAAAGAGCAATACGGTGGACGTAACCTCTTCCCAGATAGAGAAGCGGATTGACTTGAACGCACCTTCGGGTAGATGTAGTGGCCGAAGTTCAAGAAAACTAAGTTCCGTTATCCTTTCCCTATTGCCCGATGAAGCGCCGCTTCGATCTTGGAGCCCCTTCGCGCAAAGGGCAATGCCGCGAAGATCTCGTCTGCCAATTCATCATTCGTTCGGAGCTTTCCATCGGATTTTACCCATTGAAGAAGTTGCTGTAATTCGTACGCGGTATATTCGTCAATCGAGGCGCGCATCCGAATCGGCGGGTTCAAGGAACTTCTACTGGAATGCTCCATAGTTGGAAGAGGGGCAGGCTCCTCTGCGGCGACTGCAAGCGACTGCAAGGGCTTAGTCTGCTTCGGTTGATCGCTGGCCGCGACCGCCCTTTGAAACGCCGCCACCGCTCGTTCAACCTCTTCGTCCCGCCGCATAAACCAATCGGTTGACCAGATACGATGAAAGCTCAAGCCGAGGTTTTCAAGTTGCTGTTGACGGGGATGATCGCGGTCGCGGGCCGTGTAGCTAGAATGGTAGGTCGCTCCGTCGCACTCGATGGCGAGTACAAATTTTCCAGATTGGGCCGGATGGCAAGCGGCGAGGTCGATCCTAAACTTTGAGCAGCCTACTTGCGGAACCATCTCGATTCCTTTGGCACATAGCGCTTCGAACACATCTGCCTCAAAGTCGTTCATTGGTTCATTGGTGATCTCCCCGCGTGACAGCAACTTGCCGCCCTTGACACCCCCTGCCCAAAGCTGCTCACGGCGCATCCGGCGGGCCGTGGAGTGCAGGAGCTTCAAAGCAACTCCACGGGCAATGTCGCGGGGTCTACAGCGCGGAGGAAGGATATGTTGGCAGCTGAGCGTTTGCAGCTTCCGGGCTCAGGCTCTAAGAAGTCCTCACCCCTGAACCAATGCCACCGCGTGGCACCCCATACACGCCCTTTCAGCGGACCGGGCCTACGCAAGTGTTCAGCGAAGTTTGACTCGATATGACGGAATTCCCTGGGCGGCATACCGGTCAAGTTCTGAGCCTGCCAACAGGAATGCTCCTACGCCGTAAACGTAGCTGGAGGAGGGGCTAAAGGCATCAGGCGCGGCGCCAATCGGTTGGATTGATCCGAGCCTGCCATCGGCATATATGTGCTGCAGCATCGCCCGCCATGAGCGTTCCACCACCGGACCGTACTTGGAACGATCCAATAGCCGCTCGTTGATTCCCCAAGCAAGTGCGTAGGTAAAAAACGCAGAGCCAGATATCTCAGAGGAGTTGTAGGACGACTGATCGAGCAGGCCGGCTTTCCACAGGCCGTCCGACTGTTGCAGGCCCGCGATCCGCTCTGATATGTCGCTGAAGATCCGGAGATATGTCTGCCGTGACGGATCGTTCCTTGGGAGTGCGCGCAGGACATTCACTGTGCCCGCGAGAGCCCAACCGTTGCCGCGGCTCCAGAAGATCTTCTTGCCATTTTTCTCCGTCTTGTGAAGGTAGGACGCATCGCGCGAGTAGAGACGCTCGGAGGGATCGTAGAGATGCTCTGTCGTGAGCCGCCACTCCGCATTCATCTTGTCGATGTAGCGATGGTCGCCGGTCAGCGCGGAGAGCTTCGCCAGGGCCGGCGGTGCCATAAAAAGTGCGTCGCACCACCACCAAAGATCCTGAGCGGGATCGTCGTGGCGCTCCAGCAGGCGGTCGAAGGTGGCACGCACGTCTGCTATGCGCACCGGGTCGGGATGATCGCTGTAGAGAATCTCATAGGCCTGACCGATAGCCTCGTCGTCGGCGTGGAATGGCCTGTAGTCCCAAAGCCTCCACTGAAACTGCTCAGACGCATGGAGAACAGAGTCGCGATAGCGTGGGTCTCCCGTCGTCGCGCTGGTCGCAAGTAACCCGAGATACAGGGGCGCGTACGTCCAGTCCTGGTTGTACTTCTTTTCTGAGGTCGCCACCTGCCAGTCTGCAACCTTGCGCATCGCGCGCCGAATCTCTGTTTGACTTATGGCAGGTGACAGGTCTGTGGCGAAGGGCCCGGGATTTGCAATTGTGTCACCCGCATCCTTCTGTACGCGGTCGCTGGCTAGCTGTATGCCGGAAGGTGATACTTGGCTTTGCGCATGACAGGGGTCGGATTTTGCCGCAGTGATGCAGAAGGCAGCCATGCACAAGAGCAAATGTCTCGTCCTGTTCAAATGAGGCCACCTCTTCATTTTTGAATGGGTCATCTGGCTGCCTTTTCATCCGTATCCATGACACATCGAAAGCCGAGCGTGCCGGAGCGGTCTTTGGATGGAGCCATAAGGAGATATTTGCCGTGCTCCGTATTTTTGAATGCCTTCGGGAAGTACCACTTGGAACCTTGCGGTTGATAGTAGCTGCCGCCGCGCAAGATGGCAGCACGCGTGTGTTCGTCTTGAAACTCGTCCGTCCATTGCCAGACAGTTCCGACGAGATCCATCACGCCAAACGGGCTGGCACCCCTGGGATGAGCGTCGACATCATCGGGAGCAGTCAGTTCTCGCGTCTTGTCGGGCACAGGTACGGCCGTGTCGAGCCACGCATTGCCCCATGGATACGTGCGACCGTCGTCTCCCTGAGCCGCGTACTGCCACTCCCACTCGTGCGGGAGCCGCTTCCCGGCCCACGCGGCATACGCGCGCGCATCTTCCAGTGATACCCACGTGACCGGCTTGTTCCCCCAGCCCGAAGGATATTGGCCGTTCTTCCAATCTTTGAGGAAGTCGAAGTCGTCCGTCGGATGGTAGCGGGTCGCGTCGAGGAACTTTTTGAACTCGCTATTGGTGACAGGGTAGGTATCGATCCAAAAGCTTGCGATGTGAAGCTGGTGGACGTGATGCTGGCGCGCGCTGTCTTCCCATGGATATTGCACGTCGAGCCCGACAGAGTTGTTGCCCTCGATCTCGAGACCATCGACGTGGAACACAAAGTCCGCGGCCGGAATCTTCACCATACCTTTCGGTTCCCCTTGCGGAGGTGCAGTCGTCGCGATGGGGACCATCTCTTGCCGTAACGACTTCCACTCATCGGAGTATGAGTTGAGTGGCTTGTCCGCCCAGCTTTTGCTCTTCTGCATGAGTGCGCGAATCGGCTCCGACTTGAGTTCGGGAGTGACCAGTACGGCGCCAAACCCATGCGCATCCATATCAAAGTCGAGCGAGATGGAGTCACCATGGCGCACCGGCATGAGCTCCGCGCCGTGCCACAGATCGTAGTAATGAAGCCCAGCCTTGTATGGGAGTTCGAGCTGAGGGCCGGCGAGGTCATAGTCGTTTCTGTTGACTATGGTGAACACCTGCTCGGCGGCGAGAGGCCACTTCGAAGCAAAGACGCCGAATCGGAGCGTGGGGGTGAGCGGCTCCCAGTCCTGGCTGACGAGAAACGGTGCGACCACGCGCTCGACGGCGGCGACGCGGCGAATGGACTCCGCACCGCGCGGGGTGAAGCCGTTCCAGAAGCCCCAGACGTTCTCCCAGGTCTCCAGGCCCACACCATTGAAGAAAGCGAACTGCAGATCATCCGTCTTGGAGTGGTTCCAACGGTCGGAGATGTGAATCATGTGCCGCGGCTCAAAGAGCTTGCCCTGGCTGACGAGGACTGTGAACGGGAAGCGCCAGTAGCCCCAACTCATATTGTTGTAGGCCAGCATCTCCAGCGAACGCGGATAGCCCTCGGGCTCAAAGGCAAGCGGATGGCCGGTCGCGTCAGAGCTCTCGCGAAAGGCCCTGGGAAAGCCTCCCAGCGTGTCGCCGTTGACGCCGTCGGCACCGATCTCGGCCATCAGTTTGGCGGTAGTGTCCCAGTCAGCTGCACCTTCGGGGCGAGTGCCGTGGTCCCACAGCATCACGGGAAATAGCACGCGTACGCCGCGACGATGGAAGTCTTGCACCATGGCGTGCAGCGCGGGAATTCCGCCCGGCAGGCTGCGCACCAGATCGTAGGCGCTGCGGTCATCGATACCGATGTTGGGATAGCTCTGCCAAAGAAGGACGCTGTCGATGCCTCCCATCCGCTTATCCAGATCGTCGAGGTAGCGGTCCACGGTGTACTTGCCTGTGGTGGGATCGAAGAGGTAACGCTCTTCCATCATCACCTGGGGCTGCATGTAACTCGACTGCGTCCACAGCAGTTCAGGGCGGCGGTACTGCGCATCGTTGTAGCCGGCACGGACGCGGGACTCATCGCGCCAGTTGAAGATGTCCGCACGCCACTGATTCAGTTGCGCTGGCGTGCAGGCGTTGTAGCCCACCATCAGGACCTGAGCGTCTAGGCAGTCCGGCCCGGGAATGAGGTTGTCACGCGCAGGATAGTTCGTGTCTTGCGCGTGGAGGAGCAGGCTGCACAAGATGAGGCATACAGCAGAAGCGGTCCGCATGCATCGTGTGCGCATCCCAGGTGGAACGATGGTTTGTGTAGTGCTCAACAGGCCTCCACAAGTGAATCCCTTTGACGCAATATCTCCTCGACTTCCGGCAGAGTCGGCATGGATGGCTGGGCACCCGCCCGCGTCACAGAGACGGCCGCCGCGGCAGCCGCAAACCGCGCGCTGTCTTCGGGACTCTTTCTCATCATCAAGCCCACCGCAAACGCGCCGTTGAAGCAATCTCCGGCGGCTGTCGTGTCGACGGCTTTGACTGGGAAGGAGGGGACGTGCGTGCCGGCTTGCAATCCGGAGGTGACGAAGGCACCACGTGAGCCCAGCTTGAGGACAACCTGCTGCGCTCCCGCAGCGATGAGACCGCGGGCAATTTCAGCGGGCCTTCCCGCTTGCGGCGCCTGCGCTGCCTGATCGACATAGAACGCAGCCTCCGTCTCGTTGGGCGTAAGCCATGTCACTTGCTCGAGCAGGCCTGACGGCAGCGGCACGGCAGGTGCGGGATCGAGCATGAGCGGGATGCCTTCGCGGCTGCAGATGTGCGCGAGGTATTGAATCGTCTCCATAGGCACTTCCAACTGCGCGAGCACGATCCCTGCGGAGCGGAGTGTCTCGATGTTCGCGTCCAGATCTCGCGGCGTCAACAACGCGTTCGCTCCGGGTATGACGACGATCACGTTCTCGCCCGAGGCAGAGACAACGATCACCGCAACGCCGGAAGATCCCTGGCTTTGGGCGATTGCTCTAGAGTCCACGCCGGCAGAGTCGAGATGAGAGCGGAGTTGCGCACCAAAGGCGTCGTCGCCCAGGCGGCCGATCATGCGCACCGGATAGCCCAGCCGCGCCGCGGCCACTGCCTGGTTCGCCCCCTTGCCGCCGGGATGAACCTGAAAGTCGTCGCCGGACACAGTCTCACCTTGCACCGGGATACGCTGCGTGCGCGCGACCAGGTCCATGTTGATGCTGCCCACGACTACCACCGGCTTCTTGTAGGACATCAGGAAACTCCTTTACAACAACCTCTTCGCTGTTCTTAGAACACCGGAGCCAGAGCGATGGCGGTGAGCCCGCACAAGAATAATAGGAACATCCACACCAGAAACTGTTTGGACCGGCGAGGTGCCTGGGCGAACTCACGCCAGATGAAGACACCCCACGCCGCGGAGATCATCGTCGCTCCCTGGCCGATGGAGTAGGACACAGCCGGGCCGACCACATGCGCGCGCGAGGCTACAAAGTTGAACAATGCACCCGTGCACCAGATGGCACCTCCGGCGATTCCCCAGAGATGCCAGCCTGCGCGGGCCTGCCAGTAGCCACGGAGCGAGACTGTCTCGCCACCAGTGAGCGGGCGGCGCATCAATATATAGTTGAACGGAATCGCGCACAGAGCGACTCCAATGGCAAAGACGAGGGTGATGGCGTACGGGCCGAGAGCGTCCGTGCCAGTCATAGCCTTGGAGACAAATGGATAAAAGCTGCCCATCAGCAAGCCTGCCACCAGGCTGATAATCAGGCCTCGCACGCTGAGTGTTCGATGCTCTGCCTCGCGGAGCCGATAGGCGAGGGCGTCAAAGACGATAGCTGCAACCACGAGCGCAATCCCAGCGAATAGCAGAATGGGATTCCCGCTCGGCGAGAGGATATAGCTGCTGACGGCGCCGACGACAAGCGCCAGGCCAATCCCCACCGGAAAGGCAACGGCGAGACCTGCAATCTCAATAGCTGCGACCAGCAGCAGGTTAGCCACGTTGAAGATCGCTCCGCCAATCAGAGCGAAGAGAAGATGTAAACTGTCTGCGTGCTGGAGGTCGGCGAGGAATGGGCGACCGGTGGCACCAAAACTGCCGAGCGTGAGCCCCCCCACGCCTGCAGCTAGGATCAGGCCGAGAACATAGTCCCAGTAGAAGAGCTGGAACCGGTACCCCGGACACGCCTTGATCGTGTTGGCCCAGGATCCCCAGCAGATCATGCTGAGGAGCATCAACGAAAGTGCGATGGCATAGGTTTGCGGTTGGAACACTAGTTAACTACCCTTCTGGCATTTCGGTGGAGAGAAACGTGCGGCGAGCAATACATTGACCGCATTATCGTGCAGCACCGGACACATAAGCTCCGCGGTCCCACGAACCTGACGGTGTCCGAAGTCTTCCAGCGGCGTCCACATCAGATTCGTTCCAAGGGGTGCCCGAGCCCGCAGCGGGGCTGGATGGCCGAATGCGAAGGTCCACTGCCTTACGCTCCGACGCGGTGGGCCGAAGATACTGAGGGTCTGCAAAGATGTCGTGAGCGCCACCGATTGTCTTCGGGCTATTGGAACCGCCAAAGTATACGTTGTAGTCCACATAGCATGACATGCAAGGATGCTTTGTGGCGATTGTGACAGGATTGCGGTTGCTCGCGCTGTAGATGATGTTGTCAATCACATTAACGTCGGTGGCATCATTGAGGTTAATCTCGCCCCGGTCGACAAACTTCGGGTCATCCCGCTGTACGTTGTCGAAGGTAGAGTTGTTGACGATATCCACGTGATCGCTGAGGAATACCTGAATCGCCGAACTGCCGTTCTGGTAGATGACATTGTCTGCGATCAACGTCCTTCCCGCATAGGATTGAAACGCTTTATCGCGGTTGGTATCGATGATGATGCCTTCACCGTCCGAGACGTAGCCCACGGCTTTCCATGGGACGAGCTCGCGGTTGCCGAAGATACGGTTGCGGACGATGAAGAACTTGTAGCCCGTAAAGCCGTCAGAGTTCCAACTGGAGTTGACGGAAATGGGGCTGCTTCCATAGATCGAATACCACGAGGAGTCGTACACCGTGTTGTCGGCGATGGTGATGTAGTCCGATTGGTTGGTTCCTATGCCGGAGCCTCCGCAGCCGCGCACCTCATTGCTGATGATGCGGATGTGATGGGGACGCTGGGTCGCAGTTCCCTTGCGGCCATCCGCACCAATGCAATTTCCGTTGTAGAGCGGATTGGAGACGTTCTTCTGGTCTAGCGCTCCTTCCAAGGTCACGTTGTAGTTATTGCCCAGAACTGAGAATCCACGCAGCTCAATATAGGCCGCTGAGATACCGAACGACACTCCTGCCCAGCCGTTGAACGAAATGAGCGGCTTCTGGGCAGGATAGGCTGCGTAAGTGATCCAGTGCTCCGGGGTTCCCGGGTTCGTGATGTTGAGGACCGGACCCTCCGGCGTCGCGTTGCTGTAGGTGCCGTTCAGCGCATAGACGGTGTCGCCGGGTTGGGTGACGTCCGCTGCATGTTGCAAAGTACGAAACGCAGCCGCGCGGGAGAGTCCGGTCGCGGAATCGCTTCCCTTGCCGCCCACAAAGTAGGTTGTGGCCGCAGAGGAACGTGCCGACAGGAGCAACAACACCATCGTCAGTAACACATGATTTTTATCACCGAGAGACACACAAACTCCAAATCGTTCCGTGAGGCTGCTTATCGTCTCGCGGGTAAGGCTCACGAGCGGCAAGACGCCGTGATGGCATCTTGCCGCTCCAAAGCCACTGGCTCTACTGCTCGTATGCGCCCCTGTCGTAGCCCTTGCCTCGCGGCCGAGGGTTCCCCAGGAAGTCGGTACCCGGTGCGAGCGTCGAAGTGCCTGTATCGATGCCGGGACTTCCGACCATCAGACCTAAATTGACGATCGTCAGGTTCGAGTCGGTCGCATCCACATACAGCGGGTTGGCATACACATCATTCGGGCCGCTTGTGTAGCCAGTGTTGGTTCCGTTGTAGAACAGGTTGTAGTCGCTGGTGCAGGAGGTGCAATTGGTCTGCACAACGGGGTTCTGCGAGTTGTAGCTATAGAGGATGTTGTTATAGGCGTTTACATCCGACGCAGTAGCCAACGCGAGTTCTCCCCTGCCAGTCGGCGTAGCGTAGCCCGTGGTTGCGGACGTGTGCATGTTTCCGTAAGTGGAGTTGTTCACGACATCCACGTGGGAGCTCTGGAAGACCTCAATCGCGGAACTGCCATTGTTGTAGATCACGTTGTTGGCGATCAGCGTCCTGCCGGTGTACGCCGGATAGGTGAGCCCGGAGCCTGCGATGCTGGAGTTCTGGTTGGTGTCAATGATGATGCCTTCCCCGTCCGATATCTTGAGCGGGTTGGTCACATGATAGGGAATCAGTTCGTAGTTGTTATAGATGCGGTTGCCGGTGATGATCTGCTTGTAACCGGTCGTGTTGTCCGTGTTGTACGAGCCATTCAGCGAGATGGCACTCGTACCATAGGCGTCGTACCAGTTGCAGTTGAAGACCGTGTTGCCGGTGATGGTGACGTAGTCGACTCCGTTGAAGCCGATACCGGCGCCGCAGTTGGAGATGATGTTGTTCAAAATGCTCAAGTGGTTGGGGTGGTTTCCGGTGGTCGTGCGGTTGTTGGCAAAGACACAGTTACCGTTGAACTGCGGATAGTTGCCGGGGTTGGCGATGGCATCGGCGGTGGAAGCCTGCGCATAGGTCACATTCTGATTATCGCCGTTGATGGTGAAGCCATTCAGCTCAATGTAGGCCGCATTATTGCCGAAGCCCACCCCTGTAAAGCTGCTGAAGTTGATGGTGGGCGTATTGCCTGGGTAGGCGCGGTAGGCGATTGGAGCCGTCGATGTGCCGGGCGTATTGATGCTGAGAACGGTCGATGTAACCGTTGCACCGGTGTAGGAGCCGGTCAGCGCGTAGACGACATCGCCGGGGGCTGTGGTATTTGCTGCCTTTTGCAGTGTAAGGAAAGCCTGGGCAATCGAAGTGCCGGTATTGGAGTCACTGCCGAGTGGGCTCACATAGTAGGTATTGCCGACTGGCGCGACATAGTAGTTCGCGGTCACGCTCGTTGCGGCCGTCAAATTGACAGTGCAAGTGAGCGCTGTGGCCGTAGTGCACCCCGACCATGATTGGAACACCTGACTGCCGGACGTCGTCGGCGCAGTCAAGGTGACGATCATACCGGAGTTGTAGGCCAGTGAGCCGCTGGTGGTAATCGTGGCCTTAGCATTGTTGTCGGCCGGCGAGGCTGATATGCTCACGCCACTGCTGGGATTGGTGGAGTTCACAGTCAGGCCAAAGACGGTGGCCGGCGTCACATAGTTCGCGGTGACAGTTCGACTGGAGGTGAGCGTTACGTTGCAGGTGGTCGTTGAGACGGTGGTGCATCCCGTCCACGAACCAAAGTTGTTACCGCCGGCGGTGGCCGGAGCAACCAGGGTCACAGCTGTTCCCGAGACATAGGTGCGCGTAAAGGAGGTGCTGCCCGCACCCGCGCCATTGACGTCGTTGGGGCTCGCCGAGATGGTGACGCCGCTGGTGGGATTGCTTGACGTTACCGTCAGAACAGGCGCGGCTGTGTAGTTGGCAGTAACAGTGGTGTTCGCCGTCGCGGTGATGTTGCATACGGTACCGCTAGTGCTGGTGCAACCCGTCCATGAGGTGAACGACGCCGTTCCTGAGAGCGACGGTGCAGTTAGCACCGCGGAAGTGCCACTCTTGTAGGTGAGCACATAGATGGAGCTGCCGCTGGTCACGCCGTTGTTGTCGGCGGGCGACGCAGTAATCGTGACGCCGGAAGCAGGGGTTGAGGACGCAACCACGAGCTGGATGTTCGGGTAGCTTGGAAAGGGCGTATACGACGACTCCTGCTTACAGCCGGCTGCGAGCAGCAATGGCGAGAAAAGGAGCGCGAGGAAACACTTCTTCAGGCTGGAGATAGGCATGGACTTCCCCTCGGGGTGATTTTTGACAGAAGCTGAAGCTGTGTCGGGATGGCGCAATACAAAATGACGTGTCATGGAGCAGATATCCTTCGGGAGCTGGAGCTGTGGGTTGGCTCTAGGATTGTCCAGCCGGTGAAGAAAGGAGGAGCCCTTCTCCACCGGCCAAAGCTTCGGCGCATCTAGAATGTGAATCGCGCCTGCATCTCGATCAAACGTGCGTCGAGCGTCGACGTGTTGTGGGCACCAAAGCCTGCATTGTTGCCGTATCCCGGGAGCAATCCAGCCGCAAGGTTCGTAGTCGTGGAGAAAGTCCCTGCCGTCATGGACGTGTAACCGGACGGTCCAAACTGCGTATGGTTCAGCAGGTTGGCGGCATTGATCTGGATGGTCAACGTGTAGTGTTCATGGATCTTGACGTCACGTTCCGCTGACGCTGTGATGTTGTCGACGGGATTCGAACGCATCGTGCCATACCCGATAGCCGAGTTACCGTACCAGTACCGCTGCACAACGACGCTGTTATTGGGCGTGGTGGCAACCCGACCGATGAAGGCATCCGGATTGAACTTCAGGAAGGTCTGCGCTGAGGGCGTGATAATGCGTCCGGAAGGCAGCGTCACCGATGTCTTTCCGTCATAGAAGTGTTGATAGGACTTGGGCAGCACAAGGGGCTGACCCGGGTTCCGATCGGGCAGGGAGTTGATGGAACCGGAAGCGCTCACCGCCTGCACGATACCCGACTGCCAGATGTAGGTGCCGCTGATCCGATAGCCGCTGACGATGGCATTCGCCCACCTGCTCTTGAAGCTCAGGGCATGGTTTCCACCGAACGGGAGGTTGTAGACTCCATAGCTGGCAAAGCGAATCGGTGTGTCATTCGAGGCGTAGTGCTTGTTGGAAACAATGTTCGTCACATTCGGCAGAGTGTTGCCAAGGCCCTCTCCCGCAAAGTTGTTTTGCGAGATTCCGCCGTCCACTTCTAGGTTCTTCGACCAGGTGAAGACCGTGCCCAGCAACAGGCCCTGGGACATGTCCTTGTGAACCCCTGCCTGCAGCGCATGGTAGCTGGAGAAGCCGCGATCCTGTTCAATCGCCTCTTGCCCAAGTAAGGGGTACTGCCACAGGGTTTGGTCTCGGGCTATGGTCGTGCTTCCCAGGCTGCCGCCGAATGGGATGGCGGCACAAGTTGCGGGCTTGGTTGTCGCGCAGGCGGGCTGGAAGGGATTCGTTATCTGCACCTGCCCAGGATCTGTGGTCCCGTTCGAGGCGATCCAGGCTGCATTCCACGAAGACGTGACAGAAGTCGGAAGGAACTGGTCTGTGTTCGTACCGTAGCTGGAGCCCAGGTTCAATCTCTTCCCGACTTCGCCGTTGTAGCCGATGTCCGTGGACCAGCCCTTGCCCAGGACCTGCTGGACATGGAGATTGGCCTGGTAGACGTAGGCGTTCTTGTAGCCCTTGACGACAAAGCGGTTGCCGCCGCCGCCACCGTAGATCTGCGGAGCAGCCGCATTGTTGCCCGTGGGAGCAATATACGTGTTGACCAGTGCACTGTCGAAGGTGCCAACGGGGATTCCCGCAGGAGTGGCACCATAGGGCTTGGACAGCGTGGAACCATCGAAGGGAGTCGAGCCGAACTGATACGGTCCGTCGAAGTACCCCGTGTTGGTGGGCAGGAAGGTCACACCGAACCCACCGCGAACTACGGTATTTGGACGGACATGATAGGCCACGCCAAGGCGCGGCTGATAGTCATACCAGTCCGTGTCCCACATCCTGCGGCCGTAACCACCGGTGCCCGGGAAGACAATGGCACCGAGGCTACCAAAGGGGTTCACCGCCGTGAGATCGATCATGGAGACACGGTTGTAGCGCTCCGTGATGCCGGGCTGCCAGTCCCAGCGCGCGCCCAGATTGACCGTCACCTTCGGCGTGGGGTGCCAGTCGTTCTGGGTATATATGGCGGCGTATTGGTGGAGGAACGCAGGGTGGACCGCCGCTCCTGCCGGAATGCCGACCGAGCCCGCACCAAGCAAGAAAGAAGCGTATGGGTTGCCGCCTGTCGTAGCGTCATTCGGATACCGAGAGGTATCGACAACGTTCGAGCCGGTGGAAGTAACTTCTGGCGTGGTGAAGGTGCTGCTCAAGGAATAGAGTGCGGAGGTCTGCGAGTCCGTGTAATTGGCCAGGAAAGCGCGGAACTCGCCACCGATCTTGTAGTTCCAGCGGCCTGCCGTCTTGTTGACGCTGCCGGCAACCACATGGTTCAGCTGATGTTCATGCTTGTTGTAGTACTGGTCATTGTTGACGACGTTCCAGTTGGTGGGACCGCTGACCGTAAAGCTCGGCGTGTCATTGATGGGAAGATTGGCCAGCGTCGAACCGGTAATGCCGTAGTTGGCGTAGTTGAAGCCGCTGGGCACAAGACCGTCGTTGTCGATCGTATCGATCCGGTTGACGCCATACCGCAGATCGACGACCAGGGTGGGGGACAGGATAATTGTGTCGCCAATGGAGATGTACGGGTTACGGTCCTGGATAAACCGCTCCTCGCCGTTATTCACCACCGGGTTCCAGGTACCATCTCCGCCCCAGATCGGCGTGTTGTTGATATTGCCGCGCGTCAAGCCACCGGTGATGTATAGGTGGTTATTTGCCCGGATATTGTAGTCAACGCGGGCATTGATGTTGGCCTTGCGAAAGGTCTGGGTGCCACTGCTCTGAAAGTTGTTCGTGTTGAATGCATCGCTGGGCGCATGGTTCGGAAGGGGATAATTTGCCAGAACATTCAAAGCATATTGGCTCAGTCCCATCGAACTGTTGGCCAGGTTTGCCCCCGGGATGTAGGCGCGCGTGTAGTTCTGCGTTCCCGGAATATTGGTCACGTTGAATGGATCGAAGAAGGCAGGTGTGTCACCGCACGCCGCGTAGGTGGCGGCGGTGCAGTAGGGCACAGCTTTGCCGCTCACATTCACGACCGATTGACTGAAGTCGCCCTTCCGCTCGAGCGCGGTCGGCACAGTCCTGTTGAGATGTGTCGGGTTGTTCCAGAACAGACCTTCATAGCTGGCAAAGAAGAACGCCTTGGTCTTCTTGATTGGGCCGCCTACCGCTCCACCAAAGGTATAGATCTCGTAAGGTGAGAGGGGTGTTGGCGTCGGCAGAGCCTTGTTCGCATAGGAGTTGGCCTGGAATTCACTGCTGCGGTTCCTGATAAACGCAACGCCGTGGTACTGGTCGGTACCGCCTTTGGTTGTGGTCTGCACGATGCCGTGGGCGCGGCCAAACTGCGCCGGGTATTCATTGACGACGGCGCGAACCTCCGCGATGGCGTCCTGATTGGGGATGATCGTGACCTCATTGAAGCCGGAGGCCTGGGTACTCAGACCGTCCAGTTGAATGTCGTTCTCGAAGGCGTTGCCGCCGTTGATAGCGAAGTCGGATATCTGGCGGCGGCCCTGGATGCCGATTCCAAAAGCTTGCGTGTTTGTCTCCGCAGCGCCTGTGCCACGTGTGCTGACTCCGGCCTCCAGTTGCACATACGCCAGCGGGTTGTGATTGATATTGGGGATCGAGGCGATCACTGTCTCGCCAATGGCGCTCTGCACGGTCGCGGTGTCCACCTGGATGGAGCTGTCCTCCGCGGTGACGTTGACAACATCGGTTGTGGAGCCGACCTTCAGCGCGAGGTTGATGTTGTAGCTCTGCCCATTGCCTACCTCGACGCCTTCCTGGGACGAGGTATCAAACCCCTTCTGAGTGACCGTGATGTTGTACTTGCCGGCGGGCAAGTATGGCACCGTAAAGTTGCCGGTGTCATTGGTCTTGGCCTTGTAGGTCTGGCTGGTCAAAGTCTCAAAGACAGTCACGTCCGCGTTCTTGACCACGCGCCCCGCCGGATCCAGTACTGTGCCGGCGATAGTCGCGGACCGCACTTGGCCGGTCATTGCGAGGGGAGCGAGCAGGAACAATACGAACGCAAACGCGACTTTCAGATATTTCGCGGACAGCAACTTCATGATGACTCCTTCTTTCAAGCGGGGATGACGAGCCGCGATTGCCGGCTGCCCGATGGGGTGCTCCCTCGAATCTCTATCTGCGGCTGATGACCTATCCAACTGAAACCGACCTGATTGCACGTTGCCTCCTCGAAGTGTGTTGCTGTTGCTACCCAGCCTTGTGCGTGGGTTTCAGATGGCTGATCTCGGTGCGCGCTGCGACCGATTATGACGGACTGACGAACCAAGAGAATTTCAAACAGAGCCCAAAGACTCACTGTGGCTACCTAATCAACTTGAAACGAAAGATGTATTGTTCTTTTCAGCGCCAAACAAAAGTCTATTTGGGAGCGACAGATTGATATCAAGAGCCGGTGCCGTTTGTCAAACACTTTTTATCGGCCATCCCAGAGCGGCTCCCGCACCAACCCAACTGCGGGATGAAGCCCATGCAGCGTGCGCTCGATTGTGGTGTGTCAAGGGTTGTGCCGCACCCCTGACCAAGGTCGCACCCTTGCGATATATGCGATCCAGTTCCAGCCCCGCGGCACCAGGTGAATGGGGGCGGGCCGATATCGGGACAATGACATGACGGACATCCCTGGCTGGTCGTCAGACAGAATGCGCGGTCCGATAGTAGTTGACAAGCCGCTTTGGTATTGTTATTACTGGCTTCCGTCAAATGTTAGTTTCTATTTAGAACTAAAAGACTGTAATAACTTTGTTTTACTAGGTAATCGAATTTTTTGAGGCCAAGTCCCGATGTCTCTTGCTCGCGATATCCGCGGCGATTTCACACGTTAGTTCGGCTGACAGGCGCAAGTTCCTGCCAACGTGCTTCTTCCCTTCGACTGAGGCTTATCCCACTCCATACGAAAGCAGACGAGGACCACCCTTATGCGTCGAGATCATGTCCACTCCAATCTCTCCGTCCTGCTGAGCCACATGCTGGCGGCTTTCGCCACAAGCGCCGTATTGCTTGTCTCCGGCTGCGGTATGGGCCGCACGGACACCCAGACCAGCCCCTCAGGCCCGCTCAGCATTTCCGGAAAGATCGTCGGCGGTGAGAACCCCATCAGCGGAGCGACGGTCAGCTTTTACGAGACAACATCGAACGGTGTCGCCGCCACGGGGTCATACAAGGGGTACTATGCTCCGGCAACGCCGCTCACCGCACTGGAAAGCACACTCTCGAACGCGAGTGGATCGTTTCCCTTCAGCACCGCTCTGGCCTGTGTCCGGAGCACAGACTATGTGTACGCGACCGCAGCCGGCGGCAACTCGGGCGCTAATGCCAACAACCCTCAGATTCTTCTGGCGGCAGCTGTAGGCAGCTGCTCGAACTTTGGAGCCAGCACCAGCATTGTGATCAACGAGTTGACCACCGTGGCCGCTGCCTATGCTCTACAGGGCTTCAGTAGCGTGACTGGCACCTACACGGCCGGCTCGCCGGCGACCGTTCCAGTGCTGAGCGTAACCTCATCCACCACCAACTACGCGACAGCGTCTGCGACTGCCGGCTCTTTGAGTGCCGCGGGGCTCGCTCACGCCTTTGCCAATGCAGCCAATCTGGTGAATGTGACGACGGGAGCGCCCTACAGCTCCATCCCCTCAAATGCGGGGACTGTGGCACCGCTGTCGTTGATTAACATGCTGGGGAATATTCTTCAGGCCTGTGTCAACTCGACGGGCGGCAGCGCCACCAGCAGCACGGCAAATGACGGCTCGGGGTGCGGCAAACTATTCAGCTACACCACGGTCAACTCGGTCGTACCGACCAATACCCTCAGTGCGCTTCTCAACATCGTGCGCAATCCAACAGCTAGTGTCACTAACCTCTTCAATTTGGCTTCAACCTCGGGAGCCTTCGCGCCTACGGTGACGCAGGCACCGGCCGACTTATCCATGGCCATTGTTTATTCAAAGTTTGATGGGGCGAGCAACGGTGACACCTCTGACAGCCAGACTAACGGGCTCTATTACCCCTACAGCCTCACGCTGGACGACAACGATAACGTCTATGTTCTGAACACAAATGGCGTTCCCACCACGCAGTCGAATGTCCTTGCGTTCAGCAGCAGCGGCACGCCTCTGTATTCCACGGCCATAGACAGCACGGTCAGCACGGCGCCGCGCTACATCGCGGCCGATGGAGTGGGTAACATCTTCACAGTCAGTGGCAGCACCATCGCCGAGTTCACCGCAGCCACCGGCGCCGCTGAGCAGACCATCACGTTACCCAACAGTGCAACGGGGCTGCAGTCCATCGCGATCGACAGCAGTAACAACCTGTGGGTCGGTGTGACGGAGACAGGTACGGCTACTTGACAGAACATCTACGAGTACATCTGCGGCAGCCCCTGCGGCTCCAACGCAACCTATACGAACTTCGCGTTTGGCACCACACCAGCGGCCGGCAGTGTGTCTGGCTACAGCCCCAACCAGCTAGCCATTTCGCCGAACAAAAACGTGTATGCCAGCAACTATGGAAACAACCTGCAAGCCCTGCCGTTCACTCTCACTTATACATCCAGCTCCTCCAGCTATACCGGCAACGAGACGGTCACTGCCGTGGCCACTTCTAACACCTACCCGAACAGCGACTACGGTGTTGCGATCGACAACGGAGGCAATGGCTGGATTACCACGAACAAGACTATCTTCAAGGACTTTGTCGGCTCCGCGTCCAGCTACATCACCTACGTCGGCTCGGGCAGCTTCCGACTATTGAACTTTGACGGCAACAATACACTGTGGAGCGTGGATGTCTCCAATGGAACCGCTACGTTTTATCTGCACGGTGGGACCTCGGCTTTTGGCGTACTCAAGCCCTGCGTGGTTATCACGACAACTGCATGCACGACGTCGCCGATGTCATCGCCTCTGCTCCCCAGGTGGATAGCACGGGCAGCGTCTGGATTAACAGCCCAGGCAACGGCCAACTCATTCAGATCATCGGTGCTGCGGCGCCTACCTGGCCTCTGCTCGCGGATGTGAAGCCGGGCGTGATGCCGTAGTAACGGTGCGAGGCTCTGGATACTTGCAGCACGCCACAGACAGAAACGGAGATCTTTAAGATATCCACGAAGTCCCGTATGGTAATGACCACGCGAGTTGTGGCCTGCCTACTAGTTATTTGTACCTCGATGCACGCACAGTCAGGCTGCGTAAATTCGCCGGAGAATCCGACTGCGTTGCTAGCGCTGGTGGGAATAGCCGGGGCTATGGTCGCCCGACTACGTCGGCGTGGCTGATCGGTATCCCGTCGATGAGGCTCTTTACCGCCTACGCCGCCTCGACGATGACTCGGATTTGCGTCTGGCCGGGAGCCACGATCTGGTCAATGATGAGATTGCTCACATCCGGCTGCTGCCCCTGCGGCGGTGCCACGTCGGCACTGACGACCTGAAACTTGGCCCCCGCAGGCGAATGGATGGTGGCATACATTCGCTTTCCCTGTAGTTCGAGCAACGCTCGGCTTCCATCGAGTACGACGGCGGCACGGGTATGCATGTTCCACCGGATGCTCTGCGCCGTCGCCGCATCAATCGTGTCAGTAAGGGCAACTCGGAGTCGCGGAGACCGCTCCAGAACAATCTGGCGTTCGACGCCCTGGAACGCGGGGCTATACGCTGATGTGAGGTCTACTGTGGCCTTCCCGGATGCTGGCGAGGAGACGAAGTCCCGCATGGGGGCCTTGGCGGTCAGCACCTGATTCGCTGTCCCTTCGGTCAACACATTGTGCCCCTCGGAGCGAAGCCTGTAGTAGTCCCAGCGCTGGGTTCCGAAGTATCCTGGCAGGTCGTAATCATCCGGCCCCAGGTCCAGGGCCCATCGCTCTCCCAGCGCATCCAGCACAAATGTTCCGAGATCGAGATGCCCGTGCGAGGCTTTGTTATCCCCACCTTTGAATCCAACGAAGAAAGCATCCTTGTCCGTCCAGGACGACCTGAAGAATGCCAGGTCAATCCTGCTGTACGTCACGTCAAGCGGAGGTGGAGGCACCTGAACCTGAGAGATGTTGCGCGGAGACCACAGCACATGGAATATCTGCGGTCGCAGCCTGCCGATCTGAGACCGTTCGTCCACGGCATAGATGGGTTTGCCGAACCGTCGCGCCAGCCAGAACATCTCCGGTGAAGGCTCAAGGTTTACCGGCGCGTCAGAATAATTGAACGGCTTGCCCGTTGGACCAATCGAGGCCATGCGGAAGGCTCCCGTGTCCGCGAATCCCGGCACATCTGAGAGTCCGAAGTCGGTGCCCAGCGAGCTTTGCAGGCCGGAGATCATCGCACAGGTGTAACGCGTCGCATACAGCCAATATCCCGGCCCCTCCGGCCAGCCACCGTCCGGAGCATAGGCGGTTAGTGCGTTGCGTACTTTGGTCGTCGTCCACTCCAGCATGGCAGCGGGCTCAGGAGCCACGCCCCCCGCCTCCGCGTTGCCATCATTGGCAATGGCTAATGCGCCCATCGTGAGGCCGCCGGCGCACACCTGACCCCAGTTGTTCGCACCCGGCTGCGACCAGTTGACCCCACTCTCATACTGCGCGAGTCCGGGCCTGAGGCCAAACTCGATGATCTTGCTGCGGATCATTTTCCGCTCGTCATCCGGCAATACGTCGTATAGCCAGTCATACCCAAGCGCTGCGGCGTTGGTCATTTCCGCGACGTCAAGGAAGTGCGGCGGATGCCACGAAGGAAATGAGCAGATGGCCTTCAACTCGGCCCGCGCACGGTCTGCTTTCTTGAGGTCGCCGTCGAGCCGATATAGGCCTGCCAATGTTTGAAGGCGCTGTAGCGCTGCACGGCTCTGCGTCAATAGTCGTGGCCCAATCAACTTGTACTCCGCTACTGGCTGGCCAAGCATCTTCTCTGCCGCAGTCTGGAGCTGGCCATACCAGAGGGACAACAATTCATCGCGTGGGATGGCCTCGCGCAACTCCTCCCACTGCTCCTTTCGCAGGTGAAGGCGCGGATGTTCTTGCGATAGCCGCCGGTCGAGAAGCTTCTGCATCCCGGTAACAGCCTGTGCGGCTGCCAGCGGCTGCCGGGAGCCCAGCATGGCGATCCCGGCAGCGCTGGCCGCCGTCTTGAGGAAAATTCGCCGATCATGTACCCCTGACATCCATACTCCTGTTGTTGATGGCAACTTCGCTGCGCCTCTAACTCATGCGTTGGGTGCGGATGTGAACTGGTATGCAGAGGAAGGATTCTCAACGAATATCCGATGAATATCCGCAGCCGTCAGCCCTCGCTCGATTAGCATTGGAGCGAAATCGTTCAGCAGAAAGCCCATGCCTGGCGCACCGCCATAGCCATGCCAGTAGCGGCGGCGTGCTGCATCCATGCCTAGAACGATCTGGCCGCCAAACCCGTCACGCACCGCGCTGACAACCAGATCCAGCGTATGGTTCGTCTCGCCGGTCTCCCAGCGGAACGCTGAGTCATATTCAAGCATCACTCCCGTCGAGAAGAGCTCACGATGGTAACCGTAATCCGGCACGCGATCTGTATGGGAGATAACGACATGCGGGAGGGGAACCCGGCGCTGCTGAAAGAACCGAGCCTGATCTAACGCCGCCGTGCCCTTCTCTGTATGGGTCAGGATCGGTACTCCCGTGACATGATGGGCCATGGCAGCTGCCTCCATGATCTTGCGTTCGCGTGGATTGATTTGATTCAGGCTGCTGGCTACCTTGATTAGACCCGCGCGATGCGGCGAGCGCTCCACCCTGGGACCATTGTAGTCCGCGTAGTCGATGCCGTCTTCAATCTCCTCAATGAACAGCGCGGCGATCTGCTCCTCGTAGAGGCGCTCACTCCAATGCCCAGGCGCATAGTAAAGCTCTAGGTGGACTCCTGTGGGGCAAAGAATGTGGACTCTCATCCTTCGCGAGATCTCTGCCAGCTTTCGCACGTTACGTCCGCCACCGCATGGCATGGAGTCAACCAGCGTTCTCCCACCGGCAGCCCGAAACTCTTCGATATCGACACACGCGGCAGCAACAGAATCCAGCAGAAATTCGGGATGAACGAATGTGGCGAAGCTGCGGTCGAGGATGAGATGTTCGTGCGCGTAGCAGATGCCTGCTTCCGCAGCAGGAATGTCCCCGAGCACGGTTCGCAGGAAGCTCAACGCTGCACCTGCAAGATGGCTCCAAGCGACAACAGGCTGTCCCTCAGAGCCGAGATATCAATACTGCGCAACTCCTTGCGTTCGTGGATAGCCATCGCAGCCGCAGTGCCCGCGGCCTCTCCCATCGCCATGCACTGCGCCATGGAACGCACGCTGGCGTGGGCATCATGCGACGCAGAGAAACAACGACCTGCTACCAGAAGGTTTTCCACGCGCTTCGCCAGAAGTGCACGAAATGGAATTCCCACGGCTGCCCCATCAGGCAGATACTGCCAATGCGTATCTTCGCCCTCGTGATGATCTTCAATGGGCGCGCCGCAAAGTCCAATCTGATCGTCAAATTGCTTTGCGCTCAGAACGTCTTCGCGGGTCATGCGGTACTCGCCATAGATCCTTCGCGTCTCGCGCACCCCGATCTGCGTACCAAACGCTGCCACATCCGCATCTTCGTAGCCGGGGATACACTCGCGCAGAAACCGCATATATTCCAGTGCCTGTCGACGGCCCTCGATTTCGGCGCAGGTCAACAGCGTGGGATCTGTGGCATTGCGCGTCTCACCATTGCTATTGCCGAATGATTGAACACGTGTCATGTTGGTGGCATACATCCCTGGGATCGGAGTGATGTGGTCGCTTCCTTCACGGCGCGGCAAGTTGAATCTTCCTGACCTCGCAGCCTCAGCCATGCGCCGGTGAAACTCCTCCTTGTCGATTGACTGCCGCAGTTCCGTATTCACGTTGGCGACCTTGAAGGTCGTCGTCAACATCTGCGCCGGATCGTGCTCCCCAGCAAGCTCATACGGTGCCCCGGCGAAGAAGCAGAGATCGGCGTCGCCGGTCGTATCGACGAAAATCCGAGCCTCGGCAGACTTTAATCCTTGTCGTGTCGCCACAATCAATCCGGTGATCCGGTCCTGGGCAACGTCCGCCTGCTGCACCCATGCATTCAACAAGACAGTGCAACCTGTGTGTTGGACCATCTCCTCCCATATGACCTTCAGATACTCACTGTTGTAAGTAATGCCCGTCCCGGCACCATACGTGTTGGGGCGTTCCAGACAGGCGCGGTATTCACGCAGACGCGCAACTACATCGTCTCCGATACCACCCACCACCTTCAACGACCGGGCGCCGGGCGTATAGAACCCATAGAACGTGTCCAGCACTGCCGTGCTGGTTCCGCCTAAGAAAGGATGGCGTTCGAGTAACAGCGTTCGTGCGCCGCCGCGCGCAGCCGCAATCGCAGCGCAGATTCCTGCTGAGCCTGCACCTGCGACAATGACATCGAACTCGCCAAGGCTTTTTACACTGGTCGAAAACACGCGGACGCTCATCGAGCCTCCGCTTCGAGCTGTGTCACCACCAGGGCTGCAGCTCCCAATACGCCGCCGTATGCCGGCGATTCGCTAATTACGATGGGCACCTCTTCACTAAGAAAGAAGCGCGTCCTGCGGCGAAGCTCTTCGCGCAGCGGCTGTAGCAACTGCTCTTTGGATGCCGCGACCTGGCCGCTGAGGATGATGAGCTCCGGGTCGAATGCATGGACGATGTCTGCCAGCGCCGCCGCCAATGCTTCAGTCGCGCGGCGAACGACGCTGAAGGCGATCGCGTCGCCCTCAGCCGCGGCACCGAATATCTGTTCGCAGGTCGCGCCCCTGCCTAACGAAGAGAGACGTCCGCGGTGAATATGATCAAAGAACGCAGCTTCGATGGAGCGCGCAGAGAATACTGTCTCAATGCAGCCATTGCCGCCACAGATGCAGTCCTTGCCATCGTAGTCCACGGTCATGTGGCCAAAGTGCCCCGCAACCCCGCGCGCACCCCGGTAGAGCTTACCTTCCAACAGCAGTGCGCCGCCGACTCCCGTCCCCAGTGTGACCATGGCCACATTGCGAAGTCCCTTCGCCTTGCCCCACCGTGCCTCTGCCAGCAGGGCATTGCGCGCATCATTTTCTGCATACATCGGTACGCCCGCCAGATCCGAGGGCAACAGTTCACGAAACGAGGTTGCTTCCAAAAAATGCAGATCCCCCGGAGAATGGAGCAGCCGGTCAAAGTGCCGGTCGGTAATTCCCTTGCAACTAAATCCAATTCCACTGAATTCCCCACGCCACCCCGTGGTCAGGGTATCCAACTCCCGACACATGTCCTCGAGGGTGCGTGGCAGCGGCATCATCTTCACGTCGTGCGCGTTTCCATCACTGCCAACGAGACCGGCCTTAAGGTTCGTCCCGCCCAAATCAATCCCGAGGGTTGGAAGCTTGTTCATTGCAGCCACCGCATCAGCCATGAATATCCACCAAATACTTTTTATTGTACACAAATCGAACATCTTGATATTCTTTTTGTTGGAATACGAAGATGAACCGGAGATTCGCTCAATCATGCCCTCAGCCGCTGAGAACTACTTCGACAGCACTCTAGCACTGCTCTACAACCTTAAGTCCACTCAGCTCGAAAACATACAGAAGGCCGCGGAGTTGTGCGCTGACCGGATATCCAAGGGCGGACTGATCTTTCTCTTTGGCAGCGGGCACTCACGCATGATGACCGAAGAGATGACTCCGCGCCAAGGGTGCTTCGTGGGCTTCGTCGCCCTGGTGGAACACTCCTTATCCAATCATGCTGACATCATCGGCTCGAACGGCCTGCGCGCGCCGCTGCACCTCGAAAAGTTCGAGGGCTATGCGGAGGAAATACTCAAGAGCTTCAAATTTGGCCCCGACGATGCCTTCATCATCATCTCCACCAGCGGAATCCGCCCCATCATTGTGGAGTCGGCACTGGGCGTCAAGCAGCGCGGTATGCCGGTCATCGCCTTGGTTTCACGCCGCCATTGCGAAGGCTCCAAGCCGGCCCACCCCTCCGGCAAGAAGCTCATCGACGTTGCGGATATCGTGCTGGATAATCAGTGTCCTCCGGGCGATTGTGTTCTGGAGCTGGATGGGCTGGAGTGGCGGACAGGACCCACCTCCACTGTGACCGGCGCTATGATCATCAATATGCTGCGCTGCGAGACGGCTAAACTATTGCTGGAAAAGGGGCATAAACCGGTGATGCTGCCCAGCCATCACTTCGTTGGCAACCCGAGCGTGGAAGAGCAACTGGAACTCTTCTATGAGGGGTACCGCAAGAGCCTGAAGCACCTCTATGAGTAAAGCAGCGCCGCAGCGCCTTCTGATAACGGGTTCGTCGGGAATTGCCGAGTCAGCGGCTCGGCTTGCATCGCAGCGGGGCTCAGACATCTTCCTGCTTGGCAACCGCGAAGAGCAGTGTGCGGCGCTAGCCACCTCATTGCCGGGTGCGGCCTATGCTGTGGCTGATGTTACCGACGCAGCACAAGTTGCGGCAGGTGTGGATGCCGCATACGCCGCCATGGGAGGCATCGATAGCGTATTCAACGTTGCGGGGCTCAGTGGCCGCTATGCCGGCGACGGCCCTTTACATACCTGCACCTCGGAAGCGTGGTCCCTCATGATGGATGTGCACGCCAAAGGCACCTTCCATGTATGCCGCAGCGTCCTGGAGCGATGGATGGAGAGATCTGCTCGTGGTGCCATCGTCAATATGGGTAGTGTTCTAGCTCGCCACCCGCAGCGCGATTACTTTGCCACCCATGCGTATGCCGCGAGCAAGGGGGCGATTGAGGCCATGACCATTGCGGCCGCTGGATATTATGCACCTTACGGCATCCGGCTGAATGTAGTAACGCCCGGCTTGGTGCGTACCCCAATGAGCGAGCGCGCCCAGCATGACAATAAAATTCTCGGCTTCATGGCAGACAAGCAACCCTTGTACAAGGGCCTTGTAAACGCCGATGATGTAGCACGAGTGGCGCTCTTCCTGCTGAGCGAAGACGCAGCCGCGATAACAGGGGAGATCATTCGCGCTGACGGTGGTTGGGCAGTCAGCGGTTAGAAGTCGCTCTATCAGGCGCGAATAATCTCGATGCCTGCCTTGCGGAACGGCTCAATCATATCGTCGGTCGCGCCGGTGTCCGTCACCAGCGTGTGAATCTCGCTCGGCTCGCAGATGCGCCACTGGGCGACCACGCCGAGCTTCGTATGATCGGCAACCGCGATGCGTCTGCGGGCCTTCATGACCATCGCTCCGTTCAACTCGGCCTCGTCGGTGCTGTCGCAACTGATGCCCCACTTGGCATCAAATCCGTCCGCGCCCACAAAGATGGTCTGGATCAGAATATTCTCCAGGCTGCGGATGGCCGTAGGCCCTACCAGCGAGAACCAGTCGCCATGCAGGTGGCCGCCAGTGACAAAGACCTTCACATCCTTGCGCTTGGAGAGCTCCATGGCAATGTTCGCTGTATTTGTCACCACAGTGATGTTGCAGTTCAGGGGTAGACCGCGCACCACCTCGGCGGTCGTGGTGCCGGGGGTGATGGCGATGGTCTCGCCGGGATGGATGAGCGCCGCAGCGGCGCGCCCAATCCTTCTCTTTTCATCGGAAAGATGTTGAACCTGAGCAAGAAACGAGCGGTCTCGCTTGAACGGCTCATAAAATAGCGGGTCAATGGAAACAGCGCCGCCGTGCGTGCGGCTCAACATGCCCTGCTGCTCCAGCATGTCCAGATCACGCCGGATGGTCACCACCGATACGCCCAGTTCCGTGCTCAAGTCGTCCACCAGCACCGACCCCGCCTGTTGTAGTGCCGCAAGGATCGTATGGAATCGCTGCTGTTGCTTCTCTCCGCTGGGAGCGGAAGTCGTCGATCCGTCTGCTGCCATCTTCGATGCCTTCTTCGTGGTCTGCTTGGGCACGCTTAATCCTGCCATTCTTGTTGGATCTGTTCGAGAGTCTTTCCACGCGTCTCCGGCACAAACTTCCACGTGTAGAGGAACGCAATGAGACATAGAAAAGCATATATGGCGAAAGTCCCAGCAAGGTTGAGAATCTTGACCAGCGACAGAAAGGTGAAGGTTACCAGCAGCGTCGAGGTCCACAGGGTGGAGGTTGCCACCGAGGCAGCGCGGCCGCGGATCTTGCTGGGAAATATCTCTGAGATCACAATCCAGACAACCGGCCCCATCCCGAAAGCAAATGAGGCGACAAAGCAGATCACGCTGCCGAGCATGACCAGCGGCGATGTTCCCGGCGTGTACAGGCCGAGCACAAGCACTGACAACGAGACGCACATGCCCCCGAATGCCGTCAACAGCATGGTGCGGCGGCCCCAGCGGTCCAGAAACAGCAGCGCGAACAGCGTAAAGACCAGATTCGTGATGCCGATGACAATATTGGCAGTGAACGCCGCACTGGCGCTCTGGCCCGGAAATCGGTCGCTGATGATGATCGAGCCGTAGTACAGAACCGTATTGATGCCCGTGACCTGGCACAGAACAGCCAGCGCCAGAGCTACTGTAAGCCTCTTTCGCATGGGTCCGGCAAACACCTCCCGCCATGATCCGGCCTCGGCGTTGGCTGCCTCTTCCACTAGCCGTACCTGTTCCACCGCCTCCTGCGCTCCGAAGATACGTGCCATCACCTGCTCACCCCGCACTCGTTGACCATTCACAATCAACCAGCGCGGGCTCTCCGGGATCGCCAGCAGTCCGAAGAAGAATGCCATTGAAGGAATCGCCGCGACGCCAAGCATCCAGCGCCAGCTGGTATCGCCCAGATAGGCAAGCTGCCAACTCACCATATAGGCGCAAAGAATACCGACGACAATGGCGAGTTGATTCATGGAGACCAGAGTCCCGCGATTGCGTGCCGGCGCAATCTCCGCGATATAGACCGGCGTCAGGCAGGAGGCGAGGCCGATCGCCAGCCCTCCGATGAGGCGTCCAACCGAGAACTGAACCACCGAACGCGCCAGAGCCGCTCCCACGGTGGAAACGGCAAATAGCAGCGCCGCGCACAGCAAAGACCTGCGCCGGCCGATGCGGTCGCCAATCAGACTGGCCCCGGCCGCACCCAGCAGGCACCCCAACAGCAGAGAACTCGCCGCGACCTCCAACTGCAAATCGTTCAGGGCAAACTGGTGCCGCAAGAAATAGAGAACGCCATTGATGACCGCAGTATCAAAGCCGAACAGAAAGCCCGAAATGGCCGCAATGAGCGCCAGACAAAGAACATAGAGAGGGGATTGCGCGCGGGCGGGGGTGCTCAAGGGATCGATGACGCTGCTAGTCTGCATAGATGTCCAAATTCTTCCATTTGACGACCGGCATATTTATATACGAAAGTACATAGGTTGCGAAAGCGGGCGTAACGAACACTACCGAAAGTTTTGAATCCGGTCATCTTCATCCACTTCCTGTTCACGACGCGCACAGCCAGCGAGAGACATCATGCGACTTACAACTTCTGCGATCCTTTTTCTCGGTGCCATCTGTTACCTCTCCGCCGGGTCTGCGGCACAGCAACCGGCTGCTGACATCCCTCTGGATAGCAGCGACTGGCGTATGGGCTCCTTTGAGATCGGTGATGGCATCGCGAAGGGTGCGGCGCTCGAAACGTTCGATGACAGCTCCTTCCGCCGTGTGACTGTACCCGGAGACACCCAGATCCAGGCTGGCTTCACTGGCATCGAACGTTTCCGCGAGAGCAAGGAACTCCTCGCTGTCAACCAGAAGGAGTGGTGGTATCGCAAGCACTTCCATGTCGGTTCTCTGCAAGAAGGTACCGTCAGCCGCATCGTCTTCGATGGCTCGGACTACTTCACAACCGTCTGGCTCAACGGCAAGTTGCTGGGATCACATGAGGGCACCTACACGCCATTTTCCTTTGACGTAACAGGTCTTCTTCGCTATGACGGCGAAAATCTACTCGCTGTGAAGGTGACGCATCCCTGGGTGCTCAAGGACCGCAGCCTCGAGGAGTACCTTGGGGGCAACTTCAATATGGCCCAGCCGTGGGCCCTGCCGGTATTATCCAAACCTCCCTATTACATTGATGTGCGTTGGGATGCCCTGCCGGCGCAGGGCAACGCGGCGTTTCCCATGGGAATCTGGCGTGGCGTTCATCTGAAAACCACGGGCGCCCTCACCATTCAGGACATCCATGCGCTTACCGTCTCCATCGATGCGCACGGCAGCGCTCTCTTGCGCATCTCCGCGACGGTCCTCAACACGGGCTCGACCACCCAGTCCCGCGTAGTCAACCTCCTGATGAAGCCGGATAACTTCAACGGCCCAGCGCAGGAGATTCCCGCCCTGACGATCCAGGCTCTCCCCGGCGAAACCACAGTCACCACCGAAGTGCGCGTCTCCCATGCGCAGCTATGGTGGAGTTGGGACCAGGGCCCGCAAAATCTCTACGACCTGGAAGCCAGCATCGGTCAGCAAAAGGACTCCGAACGCAACATCCGCTTCGGCATACGTACGGTAACGCGCAGTGCGGACATGGCCTACCACGTCAACGGGGTGAAGGTCTTTACCAAGGCCTCCTGGTTTCCAATCGAGGACATGTACCGCTCCACGCCGACCGCGCAGGACTACGAGCGCGACCTTCGCCTCTTCCGCGACGCCAACTACAACATGCTGGTGAACTTCACCGTTGTTGAAAAGCCGGAGTTCTACGACCTCTGCGACGAACTTGGCATCCTCGTCGTTACCGAACTTCCCTTCGAGCAGTTTGGTCCGCAGCAGGTGATGGACAAAGACAGCCCGCGCCGCGAACCCTTTATGGAACAGGTCCATCTCCAGGTTCCGCAGATCATCAAGGAGCTGCGCAGCCATCCGTCCATCATTGAGTGGTCGCCCATGGCCGAGGCCCATGATAAGGACCTGGGCCGCTGGGGCTTGAATAACATGACCCCTGACCAGGCCGGATATGACACCTTCGTGGCCACGGTCAAGAGCATCACGGACGAACTCTCGCCCGACACCATCTTTCACCCCAGCCTCTGCGACCTCGGCGAGCAGCACTTCTGGATGGCGGAGGCCGGCGCGCGCTACATCGAAAGCAACTACCAGGAACACTTCGACGCGCAGGCAGGCTTCATCTCTGAGTTCGGCAGCATCTCACTCTCCTCCACCGAGAACCTCGGCAAGTATTTGACCCCGGAACAGCAGTGGGGCTTCAAAGCCGATAAATCGCGCCTCTGGTTCAACCTGCCTATCGATACCACCGCCTACGCCTACTGGACCGCCCATCTCAACGATGGCCTGTACAGCATGTTGTATCGCACCGTCCACTTCATTGACGCGCAACCACGTTCCGCCAAAGAACTCGTCCAGGACACACAACTCTACCAGGCGTTTCTGATGCGCTATGCCAGCGAAGCCTACCGGCGCAAGAAGTACGAGCCTGTCAACGGCATCCGCTCGTGGGATTACCTCGAACTCGCCCCGGGGTTCCGCATGGGAATCCTCGACTACAACCGCGTGCCCAAGACCGCCTACTGGTACATGAAGCATGTGCAGGCGCCGCTGTCGATCAGCTTCGCCTACAAGGAGGCGCTGGAGTCGCAACTGGCCGGCACTCCATGGTCCGCGCCCGTATGGGTCATCAATGACTTTCATCATGAGGTGCACGGCGCGCTGCACACCGAGCTGCTCGCAATCGACGGCAAGGCCGTCGCAGCGCGGGATGACATCGTCACCATACCCTCCGATGGCAAGCTCATGGCCGCTACGTTCTCATTGACGCTGCCGCGGGCCCCTGGCGTTTACATCCTTCGCGCCACGCTGACCACGACGAACCCAGCCACCGAGCCGGTAGAGGAGACAAGCTTCATCAAGGTCGTTCCAGCGGAGTTCGTCGCACCACACCGCGTCTTGCTTCTCGCACAGAAAAAGTATGCAGCTCCCATCAAGACGATTCTTGAAAGCCTCGGGCTCAACGTCGATCTCTATGACGAGAACACCATCGACATCATGGGCAGGGATCTAAGCGACGCCGCAGCCCTCCACAAAAAGTACGATGTCATCTGGCTGGGCTCCTTCGAAGCAATTGCTAAGGTGCTGCCTCCGGAGAGTGCAAAGGCCATTCACGAAGCCGTCAGGCTCGGTACTGGCTTCATCCATACCGGCGGCATCGGCAGCTTCCACGGCGGGCAGGGCCATGCAGCCGTACTTGAAGCCACATCGCTGGCTGATATCCTCCCTGTAAACATCTCAGACCGTGAAGACACGGTATTCGGCGGCCACTCCTTCGATGACGTCCTCAAGACGGAAAACGGCTTCAAAGACATCACGGCAACGGGCAAGTCGACAGCCACCTACCCGGCTGAGGGTCTGGATCTGTTACGCCGCTTCGGCGTGGTTGCCTTCAACCAGGTCAGCTCGCGCTCCGGCTCGCATACCCAGCTCTCCATTGGCGCAGACCCGCTGCTCGTCACCGGAGCCTTTGGTGAAGGCCGGACCGTCGCGTTCACCGGCTTCACGCCGCAGAGCAGTGACAGCTCCCTGCTTCCCCTCGACGAATACCTGATGGCTGAGCCACAGACCCGTGCCTTCTTCGTCCTCTTCGGCGAACTCCTCGCAAATGTGCTCCCGCACCCGCAGCAAAGCCCTGCAAAGCTGCTCGCGTTCCACGACAAGCCTCTCTTCCAGACGCTCAAAGAGCAGCCGCAGACAGTGCTCTACATCTCAAAAGCAGCCCCTATAGAGACGAAGGCTGCCGCCTCTCACTTCCGTGTACGCATCGAGAACACCGGCGGCTACGCTCACCTCGTATATCTGCGGGTCGAGTGGCAGGACGCCGAGCACAAGCCCTTCGTCACCGAACTCAGCGACAACGACTTCGAGCTTCTGCCCCATGAATCGAAGGACATTAACGTTGAGTGGCGATTGCAGCAGCCTGTGCCGCCGAAGAGCGGGAGGTTGATCGTCAATGCGGCTAACGCGAAGGCCACAAGCCTGACCTTCTAAGCACAAAAGCGTTGAAATGAAGGCTTCAATTGCCGGTTGCGTCGATCAGCCGGGCTACCTCTTCCTGGCTGAGCACGATCGGCAGACGCCTGGAGTGCTTCGGAAACGGGAGCGCATCGGGCAGATAGGGCAGGCGCAGTGTCTTGACGAACAGGAACCGCAGCGCCGCGGTCTGTCCAGCAATCGTTCGAGCCGAAAGCTTGCGGTCGCGGAACAGATGGACCTGGTACTCGCGGACGTGATCGGGTCCAAGCTGCTCGGGAGACCGACGGAAGTGCCTGGCAAACTCCTCCACCGCATGCAGGTACGACCGCACGGTGTTCGGAGAGTAGTTACGACGCTCGAGCTCGTCGAGCATCAACTGGCGAAGATGGGTCACAGGAAATCCTCCTTGTGACCCGAACCCTAAATCCAGCCGCAGCCAACGCCGCCACTAATGCAGCATTCGCCGCGCCAGCGGCTTAGTTCAAACGCGCTTCTCGTCATCGGTGTTTCTGCATTGTCGCGAAATCGCCAATGCAGTGCGCCGGGATAAACCGGCATGAAGCAGGGAATGAAAGAGTCCTACGAGAAAGGAGTAGCGAACCGCTCGGCCCCGAGTTTTGCGTTGCACATCG
>Ga0302319_10003692_pt1 | contig 31821 bp, 35 predicted proteins | sample Bog_T0_2_FD_203319 | JGI IMG/M metagenome (GOLD analysis project Ga0302319, IMG submission 203319) | Peat permafrost microbial communities from Stordalen Mire near Abisko, Sweden - Bog_T0_2 | ecosystem: Environmental > Terrestrial > Soil > Wetlands > Peat | place: Sweden: Abisko, Stordalen Mire... | reverse complement strand
TGCTCCACCACCGCGGTGGTGCGCCCGATCGAGGCACCGTCGGGAAGCTGCACCACGACGAAGAACGCGCCCTGGTCGTCGTCCGGCAGGAAGCCGGTGGGCGTGACCTTGCCCAGCAGGACGATGCCGGCGACGGAGGCCACCACCATCACCAGGCCGATCACCGAGATCCGCACCAGCCGCGCGACCACCGACCCGTATGCGTCGCGCACCCGGTCTATGCCGCGCAGCACCACGCCCATTGGCCCGCGCCGCGGACCATGATGCGGCTTCAGCAGCAGCGCGCACAGCGCCGGCGACAGGGTCAGCGCGTTGATCGCCGACAGGAACATCGCCACCGCGACGGTCACCGCGAACTGGCGGAACAGCTCGCCGGAGATGCCGGGGATGAACGCCACCGGCACGAACACCGACAGCAGCACCAGCGTGATGGCGATGATAGGGGCGGTGATGCCCTTCATGGCAAGTTTGGTGGCGTCGGCGGGACTCAGCTCCGGCCGCTGCTCCATCACCGCCTCGACCGCCTCCACCACGACGATCGCGTCGTCCACCACGATGCCGATCGCCAGCACCACCGCCAGCAGGGACACCGTGTTGGCGGAGTAGCCGATCGCGTTCAGCACGATGAATGCGCCGATCAGGCTGACCGGCACCGCGATGGTCGGGATCAATGTGGCGCGCAGATTGCCGAGGAACAGGAACACGACCAGGACCACCAGCACGAACGCCTCGATCAGCGTCTTCTGCACCTCGTGGATCGTGGCGCTGACGAAGTAGGTCGGGTCGTAGGTGACCTTCCAGGACAGGTCATCGGGGAAACTCTTCGCCGCGTCGGTCATCGCCTGCTTGACCGCGGCCAGCGCGGTCAGCGCGTTGGCGCCCGGCGACTGGTAGATCGCGATCAGCTCCCCAGGGGCGCCGTTCAGCCGCGTCTCCCGGTCCATATTGGCCGCGCCAAGTTCCAGCCGTGCCACGTCGCCAAGGCGCAGCACGGAGCCGTCCGGGTTGGTGCGGATGACAATCTGTTCGAACTCCGCGATCGAGGACAGCCGCCCCTTGGTCTGGATGTTAAGCTGAAGCTGCTGGTCGTCGGCGATCGGGCGGGCGCCGATGCGGCCCACCGCGGCCTGCACGTTCTGGCCCTGGATCGCCTTGATGATGTCGCCGGTGGTGAGATTCAGCCCGGTCAGCCGGTCGGTGCGCACCCAGGCGCGGATCGAATAGTCCTGCGCCCCAAACAGGTTGGCGTCGCCGACCCCCGGCGTGCTGCGGATGGTATCGAGCAGGTTGATCGTGGCGTAGTTGGAGATGAACAGCGGATCGTGCGTCCTGTTCGGCGAATACAGTGCGATCACGCCGAGCAGGGCGGACGACTTCTTCTTCACCGTCACGCCCTGCCGGCGCACGTCCTCCGGTAGCTTGGACAGCGCCACCTGCACGCGGTTGTTGACGTTGACCGTGTTGATGTCGGGATTCGTGCCCAGCTCGAACGACACCAGCAGCGAGTAGCTGCCGTCGTTGCCGCTGACGCTCTTCATGTAGATCGCGTTGTCGACGCCGACGACCTGGCTTTCCAGCGGCTGCGCGATGGTCTGCTCGACCACCGCGGCGGAGGCGCCGGGATAGCTGGTGGTGACGGAGACCTGCGGCGGCACGATGTCCGGGTATTGCGCGATCGGGATCGTCAGCAGCGAGATCAGGCCGGCGATCGTGGTGACGATGGCGATCACGGCCGCCAGGCGCGGCCGCTCCACGAAGACGGCGGAGATCATCGGTCTAGCTCCGGGTCGGCGTCGGCGCGGCGGGCACGGCAGTGACCGACATGCCCGGCCGCAACGCTTCCACGCCCTCCATCACCACCTGCGTGCCGGCGTCGAGGCCGCTCTCCACCACCACGTTCGGCCCGACCTCGGTGCCGAGCTTCAGCCGGCGGATCGCCGCCTTGCCGTCCTGCACGACGAAGACGTAGGGGCCCTGCTGGTCGGTCAGCAGCGCCGCCTGCGGGATCAGCACCTTCTCCTCCGGCGTGTCGCCAGCCACGGCGACGCGCACGAGCTGGCCGTCGATCAACACGCCGTCCGGGTTCGGCATGCTGGCGCGCACCGTCACCGTGTCGGTGCCGCGATCCACGCTGATATCGACGAAGTCGATGCGCCCGGTCTGGGCGTAGGTGCTGCCGTCGGAGAAGCGCAGGCTGACGCTGACCGGGTGGTCGGCGGCGCGGCGGCGCTCGCCCTCGATCTGCAGGAACTCGCGCTGGCTGACCGGGAACACGACGTACATCGGGTCCTGGCTGACGATCGTGGTCAGCACGCCGCTGTTGGGGGTTACGACATTGCCCCGGGTGACGGCGGTGCGGCCGACGATGCCGGCGATTGGGGCAGTGATGTCGGTGTAGGCCAGGTTGATCTGCGCCGTCTTGAGGTTGGCGTCGGCGGTCAGCACGTCGCCCTGGGCAGTCTGCTGGTCGGCCAGGCGCTTGTCGCGCTCGGCCACCGAGGTGGCGCTGGTCTTCACCAGTTCCTCCGCGCGCTTGAGCTGCAACGCGGCATTGGTCAGCGTGGCCTGCGCGCGCAGCCGGGCGCCCTGCGCCTGCTGCACCGCCGATTGGAACGGCGCCTGCTCGATGCGGTACAGGTCGGCGCCTTCCTTGACGCGGTCGCCCTCCTTGAACAGCACGGCATCCAGATAGCCGGTGACGCGCGCCCGAATTTCCACGCGCTCGATCGCCTCGATGCGGCCGACGAACTCCTTGGCCGGCGTGACCGGCCGCAGTTCCGCCGCAACGGTGCCAACGCGGGGCGCGGCCGGGGCAGGGACCTGGGCGAACGCAGGCAGGGTCAGAACGGCGGCAAGCATGACAGCGCCGCCAACGCTTCGGACGATCATGGGTGGGGGTAGGGTGGATAAGCGAAGCGCCATCCACCAACGCGCGGCACCATGCCGGATACGGGGCACCGCGGTGGCTGGCGCTCCGTTTATCCACCCTACAAGAGCCCCGAAAGCTCGCGCATCCGAACTGGACGCCGCCGCTGGCACAAGATGCATCGGGAACTCCCCAGACGATTGGTCGGCCGCAGCCTATACCGGGTCGCTGCGGTGCCGCACTAGCCTTTGCCGCGCATCAACCGCGCCTTGTCGCGCTGCCAGTCGCGGGCGGCGATGGCGTGGCGTTTGTCGGCCTTCTTGCGACCCTCGCCAACGCCCAGCAGCACCTTGGCAACGCCACGGTCGTTGAAGTGGATCTGCAGCGGCACGATGGTCGAGCCCTGCCGCGTGATCGCCCCGATCAGCTCGCCGATCTGCTTCTTCTTCAGCAGCAGCTTGCGCGGCGCGCGCGGCTCGAAGCGCGACAGCACGCCGCCCTGGTATTCGGGGATGTAGCAGTTGAACAGCCACATCTCGCCGTCGCGCTCGCCGGCCCAGGCTTCGGACAGCGTGGCGCGGCCGTGGCGGAGCGATTTCACCTCCGGCCCCTTCAGCACCATCCCGGCTTCGACGGTCTGCTTGATGGTGTAGTCGAAGCGCGCCTTGCGATTCTGCGCCGCGACACCGTGCGAGATCAGGCCTTTCTTGGACTTGGTCTTGGTTTCAGCCATGTCTTTGGGCCAGAGCGGGCGTGGCCGGCGATCGCGCCGGCCACGGGCCCGCTAGTTGAGCAGCCCGACCTCCGTCATTGCGGCGCGGACCTTGTGGCGCGTGCACTCCATGATCGGCGCCAGCGGCAGCCGGCAATAATCCGCTGTCTTGCCGAGCAGGCTCGCCGCATACTTCACCGGCGCCGGGCTGGTCTCGGAGAACATCGCGTCGTGCAGCGGCAGCAGCCGGTCCTGCAGCGCCATCGCCTCGCGCACCCTTCCTTCCGCCCAGGCGGTCTGCATGTCGCTGACCAGTCGCGGCGCCACGTTGCCGGTGACGCTGATGCAGCCCACCCCGCCGGCGGCGTTGAACGCCAGCGCCGTCGCGTCCTCACCGGAGAGCTGGCAGAACGCGGCACCGCAGGCGTGCCGGGTGTGCAGCGGCCGCGCCAGGTCAGCCGTCGCGTCCTTCACGCCGATGATGTTCGGCAGCTTCGCCAGCCGCGCCATCGTCTCGACCTTCATATCGACGACGCTGCGGGGCGGGATGTTGTAGATGATGATCGGCAGGTCCACCGCCTCGGCGATCGCCTTGTAGTGCAGGTACAGCCCTTCCTGCGTCGGCTTGTTGTAATATGGTGTGACCACCAGCGCCGCGTCCGCGCCCGCCTGCTTGGCATGACGGGTCAGGTCGATCGCTTCGGCGGTGCTGTTGGAGCCGGCGCCGGCAATCACCGGGACACGCCCCTTCGCCACCTCGACGGCGATCTCGACGACGCGCCTGTGCTCGGCATGGGTCAGCGTCGGGCTCTCGCCGGTGGTGCCGACCGGCACGATGCCATGCGTTCCTTCCCGGATCTGCCAGTCGACGAACGCGGCATAGGCTTTCTCGTCGAGCGATCCGTCCGCGTGCATCGGCGTGATCAGCGCGACAAGCGATCCCTTGAACATGTCCGTCTCCCGTGGCTGGGTCCCGGTGGCCCGACTGGTCCCCCGGATCGTTCGCCGGATGGTCCGCTATCGCAGCCGAGTCCAGCAACAAGGGCGCGCAAGCTAGGCGCGCGGATGATGCGCTGCAAGGCCGCGGCTTGCTATGAGAGATCATGCGCTTTGCGATTCGGTTCGCCGCCCTTGTCCTCCTGCTGGCTGGCCGCTCTCCGCCGGCGGCGGGGCAGGGGGACCTGTTGGCCGCGATCCGCGCCGACCGCTGGGCCGACGCGGAGGCTGCCGCCGCGGGCTACGCCGATCCGGTGGCCGAGAAGCTGGTGCTGTACTACCGCCTGATGGCGCCCGGCGGGGGGCGGGCGGCCGAGATCGCCGACTTCATGGCGCAGAACCCCGACTGGCCGAACCAGGCGCTGCTCGATCGCCGCCGGCAAGAGGCGCTGGCGGCGGACCATGACCAGATCAGTGTCCTGAGGCAATGTGACCGGCCGGCCTCACCGGCAGCCGCGAACCCGACGTCCACACCAGCAGCGCTGCCGCCAATGAGCACGGACACGATCCCACCGACCACCGTGGCCGCGCTCCCAACAACTTCGGCGGCGGTCCCTCCGACAGCGCTTCCGCCCGCACCCGCGGGGCTTCCGACGCTCCCCGCCGCGCTGCTGCGCTGCGCCGAAGCGTTGGCCACCGACGGCCGACTCGCCGAGGCAACGGACGCGGCGCGCCGAGCCTGGCTCACCGGCATCACCGATGCCGGCGCCGAAACGGCCTTCCTCCACCGGTGGGGCGGCATGCTCACGCCGGACGACCAGTGGGTGCGGTTCCAGGCGCTGGCCTGGAGCGACGCCGCTGCCGCCGCGCGCCAGGCCGTGCGCCTCGATACAGCCCACCGTCCGGCCGCGGAGGCGCGGCTGGCGCTGAAACGCGATGATCCGTCGGCCATCGCCATGGTCCAGGCCCTTGCGCCCGCGCAGCGCGCCGACCCGGGCCTGATGCTGGACGAAGCGCGCTGGCTGCGCCGCGCCAACCGTGACGCCGAGGCAGTCGCGCTATGGCAGTCCCAAGGGACGGCCGCACAACGCGCCGCTCCCGCCGACCACCTGGCGGAGTTCTGGACCGAACGCAGCGTGCTCGCTCGCCGACGCCTGCGGGACGGCGACTCGGCCAGCGCCTACGCGCTTGCCGCCGCGCACGGGCAGACCGCGCTGGAACCCGCATCCGATGCCGAGTTTCTGGCCGGGTTCATTGCGCTTCGCCGGCTGAACGATCCGGCTCGCGCAGCCAGCCACTTCGACCAGATTGCCCCCCTGTCGAAGTCCGCCATCAGCACCTCGCGCGCCGGCTATTGGCTTGGGCGGGCCGCGCTCGCGGCCGGGCGCGATCCGCGCCCCTACTTCGAGCGGGCCGCCGCCTGGCCGACCACGTTCTATGGCCAGCTTGCCGCGCTGGCGCTCGGCGACGACGCGCCCGCGCTCGCCCGCCGCATCGCCGCGCTGCGCGACCCCGGTTTCAGTCGCGACCAGGCGCTCGACTTCATCGACCATGAGGTGGTTCGCGCCGCGGCGCTGCTCGTCGCCTGGGGCGATCCGCACCGCGCCCGCAGCTTCCTGCTGCGGATGGACGAACTGGCGCCGGACCGGGCGGACCGCAGCATGGCCGCGCAGCTCGCGCTCGGGTTCGGGCTGCCGGACACCGCGGTGTCGATCGGTCGCCGCATGGGGCGGGACGGGATGGTGCTGCCCGAGTCCGGCTGGCCGATGCCATTCGATCCGCCGGCGCCACTCGACCCGGCAGTGGCGCTCGGCATCATGCGGCAGGAGAGCAATTTCGATATCGGCGCGGTCAGCCCGTCCGGCGCGCGCGGGCTGATGCAGCTCATGCCGGCCACGGCGCAGGCGGTGGCAAAGCAGCTCGCCACGCCAGTGTCGATCGCCGCGCTGACGGTGGACCCGATACAGAACATGCGGCTCGGCACGACGTATCTTGCGGGGTTGCTCGATCGGTTCCAGGGCTCGCTGCCGCTGGCGGTCGCCGGCTACAACGCCGGGCCGCACCGCGTGGATCAATGGCTGGCGGAGAACGGCGAACCGCGCGCCATCGAGGGCGTCAAGCCGGCGATCGAGATGATCGACTGGATCGAGCTGATCCCGATCGGCGAGACTCGCAACTACGTGCAGCGCGTGCTGGAGAACGTCACCATCTATCGGGCCAGGCGCGGCGATGCCACGCCGACCTTGCTCGCGCACTGGAGCCAATAGCGCTGCATCCCGCAATTCATCGCATCACGGCCTGGGACGGGCTGACGCTGGTCGTGCGCGAATGGCACGATGGTGTGCCGGGGCGGCCGCCACTGCTGTGCCTGCCTGGTCTCGTGCGCACCGGCGGGGATTTCCAGGGGCTGGCCGGGGCGTTGGGTTCGGGACGGCGGGTCATTGCGCTCGACTATCCCGGGCGCGGGCACTCCGGGCGGTCTCGTGACGTGACGCGCTACGCGCCGGAGGCTTGCCTGCGCGACGTGCTCGATGTCTGAGCGGCTTTGCATGTGCACGGGGCGATCGCGGTAGGCACCAGCTTCGGCGGGTTGCTGGCGATGGGCCTGGCGGCGGCGCGGCCGGCGCTGTTGCGCGGGGTGGTGCTGAACGATATCGGGCCGGAGATCGGCGACGGCGGCGCGGCGTTCGTGCGGCGCTTCGTGGCGGTTGATCCGGCGTTGCCCGACGTGGAGGCTTGCGTGCAATACCTGCGCGCGAACTTACCGCCGCTGTCGCTGGAGACGGAGGAAGACTGGCGCGCGATGGCCCGCCTGACGTATGGCCCTGCCGCCGACGGGCGCTGGCGGCCGCTGTGGGACACGCGCATCGCCACGCTGCTGGGCGGTCCGGTGCCCGATCTGTGGACGCTGTTCGGCGGGATCGCGCATTTGCCGCTGCTGGTCCTGCGCGGTGCGGAGAGCGACATCTTGCTGGCCGGGACGATGGAGCGGATGCGGGCTATGCGGCCGGACATGCGGGCGGTGGAGGTTCCGGGAATCGGCCACGCGCCGACGCTGGCGGAGCCTATCGTTTTGGCCGCCATGCAGGCTTTTTTGGCATGACCTGGCGGCTTGGGCGGCGATCCACGCGTTATGCATACCCGTGTAGGGCGGAAAAGCGAAGCGCCTTCCGCCTCTTCGGTCTCCCGACACGCCCCCGTCATCCACGGCTGGCCGCTCCAATCCATCCAGCCATCGGGACGTATCCCGGCCGGGCAACGCCGGACCGGGCCCCCTTATGGTCAGTCACGGACCTACCCGCATCGCGGTGGACGGCGCTTCGCTGGTCCACCCTACATGCCGTCCCCGCACGCCGCGCGGTATCCGCCCGCCAAGCCGTCGCCGGGCCGAGCCAATGGTAGGGGGTTCCAACGGCTTGCCTTCGGAACGACGCCCGGAACACCGTCCCTGGGGCCTGGCATCGCTGGTCGCGAGCGGCTTTGGCAGCGGCTATTCGCCTGTCGCCCCGGGCACGGCGGGGTCCGCCGTGGCGGTCCTGCTGGGTGCCGGATTTCTGTTCCTATCGCCGTGGGTCCTCGCGCTTGCGGCGGTCGTGGCAACGCTGGGCGGGGTCCGGGCGATCCGCGCGGCTCGGGTGGAGGGCGATCCCGGCTGGGTGGTGATCGACGAGTTCGCCGGCCAGTTTCTGGCGCTGCTGGCGCTGCCGCGGCCGTCGCTCGCCGGGTTGCTGGCGGCGTTCGCGCTGTTTCGGCTGCTCGACGTGACAAAGCCCGGCCCGATCGGCTGGGCCGACCGGCAGGGCGGGACGTGGGGGATCATGGCCGACGACGTGATCGCCGGCGTGATCGCGGGCGCGATCGTCTGGACCGTGCGCTGGGGCTGGCCGGGCGTGCTGGATTGAGGCATGGCTTGCGCGGCATGCGCATTTTATTCGTTACCTCCAACAGCCTGGGCGATGCGGTGCTGTCCACCGGGTTGCTGGATTATCTCATTCGTCGCTATCCCGACGCGCGGATAACGGTCGCCTGCGGCCCGGTGGCCGAGGGCGTGTTTGCACGCATGCCCAATCGCGCGCGGACCATCGTGGTGCGCAAACGCCCCTATAGCCTCCATTGGGTCTCGCTCTGGGCAGCCGCCGTTCCAACCGTTTGGGATCTGGTGGTGGATATTCGCGCCTCGGCGCTGTCCTGGCTGGTGCCGGCACGGCGGCGGGCGGTGATGGTCAAGCGGCCGGGGCACAAGACCGTGCAGCTTGCCCGCATCCTTGGTCTGGACGATCCGCCGTTGCCGGTCGCGTGGACCGGGGCCGACGATCGCGCCCGCGCCGCCACGCTGCTGCCGGCGGATCGCCCGGTGATCGGGCTCGGCCCGACCGCGAACTGGCCGCCCAAGACCTGGCCGGCCGATCGCTTCGCGGCGCTGTTCCGTGCCTTGGCCGCGGGACCGCTGCCCGACGCGGCGCCGGCGGTGTTCGCCGGTCCGGGGGAGCAGGAGCGGGCCATGGCGGCGCCGCTGCTCGCCGCGCTGCCGGGGGCGATCGACCTATGCGGCCGGCTAACCATCCCCGAGGCAGCCGCCTGCCTGGCCCGCTGCGCGCTGTATATCGGCAACGATTCCGGCCTGATGCACTTGGCGGCCGCTGCTGGCACGCCGACGCTGGGGTTGTTCGGACCGACGCCGGTCGCGGAATACGCGCCAGCCGGACGTTGCGCGGCGGCGGTTGTTGCAGCGGGGCCGGGCATGACCGATCTTGGGACGCAGCAGGCATTCGAGGCCGCGATCCGCTTGCTGGGGTGTACGCATACGGGGAGTGACCTACATCATTTCTTAGACGGAACAGGTAACCGGTCGCCTTCGAACAGATCGTAGAGGGCTCGCGGCGGAGCCGATAAGGACCACCGCAACGGCGCAGAGCCGATGCAGGGCTCGAGGCGTGGCTCCTGCCTGGTTTCGCGGGCGCACGACTACCCCGCCAACCGATCAGCCGCAGCCCACCGTCGCACAGGCGATCGCCTGGACCTGCTGGAGCAGGCCCAGAGGCGCCTGCTCCATCAACCGGGCACCCCGCGCCAGATAGTCCACGGTCCTGATCTCCGACGCGACGACGCAGCCCACGGCTTTCATGCCGCGCGAAATGGGCACCTCGAACGGCGAGCCCTTAATCTTCGTCGTAATCGGGCAGATCACCGCCCAGCCGGTGGCAACATTGAACGCCGATTCGGATAGCACGATGGCACGGTGCGACCCGGCCATCTCGGTGCCCGCCTGCGGCGAGAGGTTGATGAGAATAATGTCGCCCCGGTCGGGGTCGTAGGCCATCAGCGGGTCTCGGTGCCGGCGGGTTCGACGTCCAGTTGAAGGCCACGCCGATGCTTTGCCGGATCAAATCGTGCCAGAAGCTCGGTCATGGTGACCCGAGGCTGCTGACGCCGGATGACGATTTCATCGTCCCGGGCGATGACATCCACCGCGTCATCCAGTCGCAAATGGGCGCGCTCCAGAGCCGCCGCCGTAAGCCGAACCGCTGCACTGTTGCCCCACTGGGCGACCTTTCCTGGCTTTATGAGCGCTTCGGGCAGGGGATGTATCCTGTTAAAACGGTATACACAGTAGATACGACGATTTGCTCTCGATGCAAGGCGTGAGTCCGGTTGGCCATGCCTGTCGTGGTTTCCCGGTCTACATGCCGACTACGCCGACGCGTAGCAGCCAATAAATCAGGCCCCGTCATGCCCGCCCTTTCGTTGCCTGCTGAACGAAGGCGCGCAGCACCGCATTGATCCTGGTCTGGTAGCCGGGGCCTTGCTGCCTGAACCAATCGACCACCTCGGTGTCGAGCCGAAGGGAGAGCAGCTTCTTGGGCGTCGGCATCACCGCCATCGCAGTCGCGTACCAATCCTCCCGCTCGTCCTTGAAGTTGGGATCGTTAGAGATTTCGTCTTCAACATCGGCAGCCGTTTTGGCCCTGACGCGGGCAAGGTCGGTCCGGCTTTCACCACGAGCCCGTCGTGCCCCGAGGTCAGCTGCCGAAAACCTCCTGATGTCTTTTGCGTTCGCCATGTCGTGCACTCCGCATTGAGATGATGCGAATGATGTCGCCCCGCCGCGTGAAGATCGTGGTTACGAAGACACCCTCTATCGTCCCGATCGCCAACCAGCGCTGCTTACCATTCACGATCCTCGCGAAACCGACCAGATGGGCACTTCCGAAGACCAGGTCGGCATCCAGAAAGTCGAGACTATGCTTCTCGATGTTTGCAAGGCGTTTTTCCTCGTCCCACTCGAATTCCATGCGCAAGACCCTCCAGGGCCTTGCCAGGCGAAACTCCCTACTGGGTAGTTGGCGTGGTCCATTGACGTTCCGGTCCTAATAGGCCGTATAGCTACAGACTGTAGATACGGCGCTTCGAGCCCGAATGCAAGAGGGAAGACGCATCGCCGTCCCGGTGGGGTTCGTCGTGTGGGCGCAGGCCGCCGGGCTTTAAAGAAACCCGATGCTCAACCACGGCACTGCCGCGACCACCACCAGCCCCACCATCACCGCAGCCAGATACGCCCAGATCCGCCGCATAGCGGCATCGGGCGAGACGCGCCCGATCGCGCACGCCGCGTAGTATCCCACCCCGAATGGCGGTGCGAACAGTCCCACGCCCATCGCCAGGATCACCACCATTGCGTAGTGCACCTCGTGCAAACCCGCGGCGCGCGCTGACGGAAACAGCAACGGCCCGAACAGCACGATCGCCGGAATGCCCTCCAACACGCTGCCCAGCACGACGAATGCGACAATCGACACCGCCAGGAACCCCGCGGCGCCGCCCGGCATCGCCGCCATCGCCTGCGCCAGTTGCCGCGAGAAGCCTGACTGCGTCAGCGCCCACGCCATCGCGGTTGCCGTGCCGATGATCAGCAGGATGGCGCCGGACAGCGCCGCCGTTTCCACCAGCATCGGCAAGAGGCGCCGCCAGTCGAACCGGCGATACACCACCAATCCCGCCACCACGCTGTAGGCGATGCCGATGGTGGAGACTTCGGTCGCGGTCGCCACACCCTCGATCACCGCGCTGCGGATCACCACCGGCAGGACCAGCGCCGGCAGCGCTACCAGAAACGCCCGCACAACGACGCGCGTCGGCGGCCTGTCCACGCCCGCGAGGCTTTCCACCGAACTGCGCACTCGCGCCACAACGGCCAGCGCCAGCGCCAACACGGCCGCCGGCAGCAGCCCGCCGGTGAACAGCGAAGCGATCGAGATGCCGGTCACCGAGCCGATGGTGATCAGCACCAGCGAGGGCGGGATGGTCTCGCTCATCGCCCCCGCGGTGGCGAGCAGCGACACCATCTCCGCTTCGTCCGCGCCGCGGCGCTTCATCTCGGGGAACAGCACCGGCGCGACCGCTGCCATGTCCGCCGCCTTCGACCCGGAAATGCCGGACACCAAGTACATCGCGCCCAACAGCACGTAAGCCAGCCCGCCGCGCACATGGCCCAGCAGCGCGGCCAGAAACGCCACCATGGCGCGGGCCATGCCGGTCATCTCGATCAGCAGTCCGAGGAACACGAACAGCGGCACCGCGAGCAGGATCAGGCTGCTCATGCCCTCGTCCATGCGCGAAACCACTACGGTGAGCGGCGTGCTGGTCAGCGTGGCGAGATAGGCCAGTGCGGCGAGCCCGAAGGCAAAGCCGATCGGCACCGACAGCAGCACGCCGGCGCCGAGCAGCAACACGAAGAACAGCACCAGGTTCCAGTTGCCAAGTGCCTTCAGCGCGGGGCCAGCCAGGTGCAGCACAACGCCCAACACAATGATGGCGGCAAGGCCGAACGCCGCGTCTTTCCACGACAGGCGCAGCAGGCGGGACAGCGCGGTGATCGCCATCAGTGCCGCACCGACCGGCAGCGCCGCGGCACGCACCGTGTTGTGGATGCCGAGTGCCGGGGTCTCGATGAACCATTCGTCCGCGGCGTAGTCGTAGGCCGAGGGCAGGATCAGCAGCAGGAATGCCGCCACCGCCGCGGCCGTCAGCGCCTCGGCGCGCGCTCGTCCGGTGGGGGAGAAGCGGGCCACGACTGCGGTCAGCCGCATGTGCTCGCTGCGTTGCAGCGCAATCACGCTGCCCAGCATGGCGAGCCACAGAAACAGGATGGAGGCAAGTTCGTCCGTCCAGATCAGCGGCGCGCGGAACGCGTAGCGCGCGGTGACGCCGGCAAGCAGGACACCGATCTCTGTAACCACCAGGATGGCGGCCGGGATTTCGGCCACAAGCCGCAGCGCTCGGTCGAGCCGGTGCACGAATCGGGTGGGGCTGGCGAGCACGGAATGGCCGGTCATGTCGGAGAGCGGCGGTGAAAGCGAGGCGTTCGTGCCTCGCGCCTGACCGGCGAAACGGACCCCGTGCGCCCCGCATGCGGCACGCGACGACAAGACGCAGCCATGGTCGTTGCTTCCCGGCAGGAGTCGCGATAGATCAGCTTCCTAGCACCCGGTCGGATTGCATGGTAGACGATCTCTTGCTCACAAGAGCAGGCCGCCCAGAACGGCATGAAGGGAGAGAGCCGATGCCGCCCAGACTAGCTAGGCGTGCTATGTCCGGCGATGGAGCGGGCCTCGTCGCTCGATTTGCCAGCGCCGGGTAGCAAGGATCGCGCGGTCGATCTGGTCGCCGGCATTGTTCGCTCCTGATGTTCCGCTGTCGCTGCCCATCGGGCCTTCTCGTCTCAACCGCGCCACTGTTGGGCGCTCCAAGGAGACTCACCTGTGAGATATCTGTTCTTCATTGCCGCCGCCGCGCTCGTCACTTTGGCGTCGGTGCCTGACGCCAATGCTGCCGTCTGTGCCAAGGGTGTCTATCGCGCCGGGTGCACCGGCCCGAACGGCACCGCCGTCGTGCGGCGTCCGCCGGTCTCATCGGGGCACGCATGCGCCGCGGGTCCGTACCGGGCCGGCTGCGCCGGACCGAACGGGGCGACGGTCGTGAGACGCTACTGATCGCGCGACGTTTGGCAGGGGTCAGCGGCGCACGTGTGCGCCGGCTGACTCCCAACCAACACAGCAAGCGTAGCGAGCGTAGGGTGGACAAGCTCTTGCGCCGTCCGCCAGTGCCGCAAGCCGCACCGCAAGAGGTGGACGGCGCTTCCGCTTGTCGAATGCGGTGATCGTGCCAGCCGCTCCAACTATGGACGACGGCACTCCCTACCTACCGCCCACGCGAATGCGGCGGACGCAGACTCAACTGCCGCGATCAGAAATGGATCGCGCGCTGATAGGCGTCCAGCACTGATTCGTGCATCGCTTCGCTGATCGTCGGGTGCGGGAACACCGTGTGCATCAGCTCGGCCTCGGTGGCTTCCAGCGTGCGAGCCAAAGTGAATCCCTGGATCATCTCGGTGACTTCGGCGCCGATCATATGCGCGCCCAGCAGCTCGCCCGTGGTCGCGTCGAACACCGTCTTGACCAGCCCTTCCGGCTCGCCCATCGCGATCGCCTTGCCGTTGCCGATGAACGGGAAGCGCCCGACCTTGACCTCGTGGCCCGCGGCCTTCGCGCGCGCTTCGGTCAGCCCCACCGAGGCGACCTGCGGCCGGCAATAGGTGCAGCCGGGGATGTTCAACACGTCCATCGGATGCACGTCGTTCAGGCCGGCAATCTTCTCGACGCAGATCACGCCCTCATGGCTTGCCTTATGCGCGAGCCACGGTGGGCCGGCCAGGTCGCCGATCGCGTAGACGCCCGGCTCGCCGGTGCGGCAGTATTCGTCGATCACCACATGCGTGCGGTCCACTGTCACGCCGGTGCCTTCCAGGCCGATATTCTCCGTGTTGCCGACGATGCCGACCGCCGAGATCACGCGATCCACAGTAATCTCCTGGCTCTTGCCATTGGCCTCCACCGCGACGGTGACGCTGTCCCCGTTCTTCTTCGCACTCTTTACCGAGGCGCTGGTGTGGATCGTCATGCCCTGCTTCTCGAACGCCTTGCGGGCGAAGGCGCTGATTTCCTCGTCCTCGACCGGCAGGATGCGGTCCAGCACTTCGACCACCGTCACCTTGGCGCCCATGTTGAGGTAGAAGCTGGCGAACTCGATGCCGATCGCGCCGGAGCCAATCACCAGCAGCGACTTTGGCATCGCCGGCGGGATCATCGCCTCCTTGTAGGTCCAGATCAGCTTGCCGTCCGCTTCCACACCAGGAAGCTGCCGCGCGCGCGCCCCGGTGGCGAGAATGATGTGCGGCGCCTTCAGCATCGAAACCTTGCCGTCTTTTTCCACCGCCAATGTCTGCTTGCCGGCGAGCTTGCCGGTGCCATCGACCACCGTGACCTTGTTCTTGCGCAGCAGGTGCGCAACGCCGGAGGAAAGCTGCTTCGCCACCGCGCGCGACCGCTTTACGACCTTGTCGAGTTCGAAATGGGTCTCGACCGGCGCGAAACCGAACTCGGGCAGGTGATGCATCAGGTGGCTGATCTCGCTGGTGCGCAGCAGCGCCTTGGTCGGGATGCAGCCCCAATTCAGGCAGATGCCGCCGAGATGCTGGCGCTCCACCACGACGGCCTTCAAGCCGAGCTGTGCGGCGCGGATCGCGGCCACGTAGCCGCCCGGGCCGCCGCCCAGCACGATGATGTCGAAGGTCTGGTCAGCCATGGCCTGCTCCGAGGGCTGCGAGCGCGTCGCCGCGCAATTGCTGCGTCTGCCAGTCGGTGACCGGTTGGGCGCCCATCCGTTGGTAGAAATCCAGCGCCGGCTGGTTCCACGTCAGCACCGTCCACTCCATGCCGATGCAGCCCGCGGCGAGCGCGGCCCGCGCGGCGTGATGGAACAACGCGAGCCCGATGCCATTGCCGCGATGCGCCGGCTCGACGAACACGTCTTCGACGAACAGCTTGGGGCGTCCGGCGAAGGTGCTGAACGTGAAGAACCACAGCACAAGGCCGACCGCTTCGCCGTCGATCTCGGCGAGGGCGGCTTCCGCAAAAGGCCGTGCGCCGAACAAGGCGCGGTGCAGATCGTCCTCGCTCGCGACAACAAGATTGGCCAGCTTCTCGTATTCGGCGAGGGCTCGCACCAGCCGCAGCACCCCCGCCACGTCCGCGGGCGTGCATGAGCGGATGGTGAACGACTCAGCCTGGTGATCGGTGATCGAGGCGTTCGGCATCGTTACCAGCGATCCCGCGCGCAAATAGGGATCTTGGACCGTCTCGCTCGACGCCCCTCGACCGGCAAGCATGGTTGCATCGCGAACCAATCAGGCATGATACGCGCCGTTGTGCACGTCATCACTCGTCGTAACCAGCTCAGTGGATGTGGAAAGTCCGGGCTCGGCCGCGATGCCGATCGTGGCGAAGATCACCCACGGGATAACCGGCAGCACAAGCCGCGCCGCCGCCGGGGACACACGGCGAATCCGCGCCACGATCGCAGCAGTGGTCAGGATCGTGGCGATATTGCCGGCGTACGCTGCCGGCCGATTGCGCATGCCGTCGGTATACAGCGGGTAGGACAGGCAGCCGAGCCAAAGTGAATCGACCATAAGCTGCTCGCGCGGATGCCCGTGCAGCTTCGCGCGCGCGGCGCCCAGCATCGCGAACAACACCGTCCACACCACGCCGATCACCGGCCCGGGCGGCAGCAGCGGCGAGCGCACCTCCGGCGGCTTCTGCGGCACGATGGCGAGTTGCAGCGCGCTGCCGATGACGCTGCCGGCGGTGTAGGTCAGGATGCTGGCGAGGGTGCGGGGACGGATCATGCGCGGCTCCTACGGGTCACAGCATCAGGCTGAGCGGGTCCTCGACCACGGATTTGAACGCCGCCAGCCACTCCGCCCCGAGCGCGCCGTCCACCACGCGATGATCGATCGACAGCGTGCAGGTCATCACGGTGGCGATCGCCAGCGAACCGTTCTTCACCACGGCGCGCTGCTGCCCCGCCGCCACCGCCAGGATCGCGGCCTGCGGCGGGTTGATGATCGCGGCGAACTCGGACACGCCGTACATCCCCATGTTGGAGATCGAGAACCCGCCGCCCTGGAATTCCTCGGGCTTCAGCTTGCCCGCGCGCGCCCGTGCAATCAGGTCCTTCGCCTCGTTGCTGATGGCAGCGAGACCTTTCTGGTCCGCCTTGTGGATGATCGGCGTGATCAGCCCGTCGGGGATCGAGACCGCGACGCTGATGTCCACGTCGTCGTACAGCACGATGTTGTCTTCGGTGTAGCTCGCGTTCACCCGCGGCACGCGGCGCAGCGTGATCGCCGCGGCCTTGATCAGCAGGTCGTTGACCGACAGCTTGAACGCGCCGGCGCCCTCGGGCGGCGACTTCGCATTCAGATCCGACCGCAGCTTGAGCAACGCATCCAGTTCGACGTCGATCGAGACGTAGAAATGCGGGATGGTCTGCTTCGCCTCGGTCAGCCGCCGTGCGATGACTTTGCGCACGTTGTTGTTCGGAACCAGCCGGTGCGGCGCGGTGATCGCGGGTTGCGTCGCCTTGGCGATCGGCAGCGCTGCGGGCGTGGGCAAGGGGGCCGCAGCGGTGGCCGCGGAGGGGGCAGGGGCGGCAGGTGCGTGGGCGGTGCCGCCCTTCTGCGCGGCCTCGATGTCGGCCCTCACGATACGGCCGTTCGGTCCGCTGCCCTTCAGCGCCGCCAGGTCAATCCCGGCCTGCTTCGCCATCCGCCGCGCCAGCGGCGAGGCGAAGATCCGCTCCCCATCAGCGTCGTGGCCGTTGCCGCCACGCGTGGCCGGTTGCGCAGCCAGGACCTCCGCCGGTGTCGCCGCCTTCGGAGCTTCGGACTTCGGCTCGGCCACCGCCTTCTCGCCGGGCGCGATGCCGGCTGGCGGAACCGTCTCGCCAGGGTCTACCAGAATCGCGATCGGGTCGTTCACCTTCACGCCCTCGGTGCCATCGCCGACCAGGATCTTCCCCAGCACGCCCTCGTCGACCGCTTCCACTTCCATCGTCGCCTTGTCGGTCTCGATCTCGGCGATCACGTCGCCGGCCTTGACCGCTTCGCCTTCCTTCTTGAGCCAGCGCGACAGCGTGCCCTCGGTCATCGTGGGCGACAACGCCGGCATCAGGATGTTCGTGGCCATGCGCGCGCCCCCTCAGACGATCTTCTTCACTGCGTCCACCACCCAATCCGGCTGTGGCAGCGCCAGCTTTTCCAGGTTGGCGGCGTAAGGCAGCGGCACGTCCAGGCCGGCGACGCGCACCGGCGGCGCATCCAGCCAGTCGAAGGCGTGCTCGATCGCCTGCATGGTGATCTCCGCGCCGATGCCGGCGAACGGCCAGCCCTCCTCGACCGTGACCAGGCGATTGGTTTTCTTCACGCTCTCGATGATCGTGGCGGTGTCCAGCGGCCGCAGCGAGCGCAGGTTGATCACCTCCGCCTCGATGCCCTGCTCGGCGAGCGCATCCGCCGCCTTCAGCGCAACGCCGACCATGATGCTGAACGCGACGATGGTGACGTGCGTCCCGACGCGCTCCACCTTGGCGCGGCCGATCGGGACAAGAAACTCGTCGTCGGTCGGACACTCGAAGGTCTGGCCGTAGAGAATTTCGTTTTCCAGCACGATCACCGGGTTCGGATCGCGGATCGCGGATCGCAGCAGCCCCTTGGCATCGGCCGATGACCAGGGCGCGACCACCTTCAGTCCCGGCACATGCGCGTACCAACTCGCGTAGCACTGCGAATGCTGCGCGGCGACGCGCGAGGCGGCGCCGTTCGGGCCGCGGAACACGATCGGGCATCCCATCTGGCCACCTGACATGTACAGCGTCTTGGCCGCCGAGTTGATGATCTGGTCGATCGCCTGCATGGCGAAGTTGAAGGTCATGAACTCGACGATCGGCCGCAACCCGTTCAGCGCGGCGCCAACCGCGATGCCGGTGAAGCCGTGCTCGGTGATCGGCGTGTCGATGATCCGCTTGGGGCCAAATTCATCAAGCAGGCCCTGGCTGATCTTATACGCACCCTGATATTGCGCGACCTCCTCGCCCATCAGGAACACCTTGTCGTCGCGCCGCAATTCCAACGCCATGGCGTCGCGCAACGCCTCGCGCACGGTGGTCGGCTTGGTCGGTCCCCAATCTTTTTCCGGCGCCGTCACCGCTTCCAGCGTGGGCTTGCGAGTCCCGGCAGCCGCCTGGTCCGCGATCGCGCTGGCGTCCTCCGCCTGCGCGGCAACCTTCGGCGCGGCTGGCGCTGCCAGGGGAGGCGGCGGCGCGGCCTTGGCCTCTGTCGTGTCCTCGCCGTTCACGGCCAGCACCGCGATCGGCGTGTTCACCGCGACCCCTTCGGTGCCTTCGTCCACCAGGATCTGCGCCAGCTTGCCCTCGTCCACCGCCTCGACCTCCATGGTCGCCTTGTCGGTCTCGATCTCGGCGATCACGTCGCCAGCGTGGACATCTTCCCCGACCTTCTTCAGCCAGCGGGCAATCTTGCCTTCGGTCATGGTGGGCGACAGCGCCGGCATCAGGATCTGCGTGGACATGGTCGCTCAGCCCTCCAGCAGCACGTCGGTCCAAAGCGCCGAGGCGTCGGGCTCCGGGCTTTTCTGCGCAAAGTCGGCGGCGTCCTGGACGATCGCCTTGACCTCGTCGTCGATCGTCTTGATCGCCGCTTCATCGATGCCCAGCGCTTCCAGCTTATGGCGCACGCTCTCGATCGCGTCGTGCTGGGTGCGCATCGCCTGCACCTCCTCGCGCGTACGGTAGCGCGCCGGGTCTGACATCGAGTGGCCGCGGTAGCGGTAGGTTTCCATCTCCAGCAGATAAGGACCTTTGCCGGCGCGGCAGTGCGCGACCGCCTGCTCGGCGGCGTCCTTCACCGCCAGCACATCCATGCCATCCACCCGCATGCCGGGGATGCCCCACGGAGCGCCGTTCTTCGACAGGTCGTGGCTGGCGGAGGCGCGATCCACCGACGTGCCCATGCCATACCGATTGTTCTCGATGACGTAGACCACCGGCAGCTTCATCAGCGCCGCCATGTTGAAGCTTTCGTAGACCTGCCCCTGGTTGGACGCGCCCTCGCCGAAATAGGTGACGGACACCCGGTCGTTGCCACGATACCAGTTGGAGAACGCAAGCCCGGTGCCAAGGCTGACCTGCGCGCCGACGATGCCATGCCCGCCGAAGAAGTTCTTCTCCTTGCTGAACATGTGCATGGAGCCGCCCTTGCCGTGCGAATAGCCGCCCGAGCGCCCGGTCAGCTCCGCCATCACGCCGCGCGCCGCCATGCCGGTGGCGAGCATGTGGCCGTGGTCGCGGTACGAGGTGATCACCTGGTCGCCGTCCGACAGCGCGAGTTGCACGCCGACCACGACGGCCTCCTGGCCGATATACAGGTGGCAGAAGCCGCCGATCAGGCCCATGCCGTAGAGCTGTCCCGCCTTCTCCTCGAAGCGGCGGATCAGCAGCATGTCGCGATAGGCTTTCAGCAGCAGTTCCGTGTCGGCGGGGGCCTTGCCGGCCCCGGCCTCGCGCCCCTTGGCGACGCGCTTCTTGGTTTCGGCGGCCTGCGCCATGGCTCCCCCCTTTGCCGGACTTTCCCTAAATCCGATCGCCGCGCTCAGCTAGACCGGGCAACCGCATCGAACAACAGTGTGCCGGAGAAAATCATTCTGTTGCAATGCGGTAGGTCGGATTAACCGATTTCCGGTTAACGTCTTGCCGCAGCAGCTTCCACCATCGCCGCCAAGCGCATTGCCTCCAGCGCGAAGCGCCGCGGCGACAGATGATTGCCGATCCACGCCCCAGTTCGCACGCTCCTTTCACCTGACAACGAACGCCCTTCGCTCTTGGCTGGAACTGCCACTTCAGAAGGTGCGCCAGTTAGGCCGCCTTGTGAGACTTGGTCGCCGCCTTGGCGGGGCGCCCCGCCAGGGGGACGGGCATCGAGAGCTTGTAGCTCACCAGCCGGTTGAGGCTGACCCCGGCCTCGGCCGCCTCGATGGCCAGGGTCCGATGGAGTTGTTCGGGAACGCGTGTCAGAAAGGACCCGGAATACCGTCGGTCGCTCATCGCCTCCGGCACTGCCTCGCCAGCCTCGATCATATCCTCGACCACAGATGCGACCACACTGGCGATGCCTGCATGGCTTCGACGTGGGTAGCCGCGAGATGCGAGAGGCTGGGGAACTCGGTGCAAAGCCCGACCCACTCGCCGTCCTCCTGGGAGAACACGACCCGGCATGAGTAGTGATGAGACATCTATCGTCCCCTCTTTCCTGGTGCTTTCGTCGCCGCCGTTGCCTTCGCCGCCCCGGATGTCCTGAGAGCTTTCACGACCCCCTCAACGCGGCCGCAGGCTCAGGATATACGCGCTGATATTGCTGGTTTCGGTGTTGCTGAGGTGCAGGTCCGGCATCCTCCCGTGCGGCGTCTGCAGGAAGACCCGCAACGACCGCGGCGTGGTGGACGGCATCCGCGCGACGGCGGCGAAACTGGGCGCTCCGGTGCTGGCGCCGGTGGTCTGTGTCGGTTCCACCACGTGACAGGTAACGCACCAGGTGCGTGCGAGCCGATGGCCTGCCGCGACGTTGCCGGCCTCCTGCGCCGAGGCGCGATGGGCCGGCCATGCCAGCACGGCCGCTGTCAGAACGATCAGATGGAACTTTCGATGCATGAGGCCCGCCTTTGCCCTTGATGGACGACCGACGTGGTTCCCTTCTTGCATCTACCCTGGACCAACGCCGGCGTCCCGTGAAGGGGGCCGGCCTTTACCCCGGAAGCCACATCCCGTGGAAGCCGAACGGCACGCGGTGCGACAGACCGACCGTTGCGATCGGGCCGTCTTCCAGCGCACCCGTGTCCAGCACGATCAGGTCGCTGCGGTGCTCGGCGCCGCGCCAGGCGACGGCGAGCAGCCAGCCGTCGCCCTCCGCTGCGTCAGGTGTGCGCGGCACGAACACCGGCTCGGAGACCGAGTCCCCCGGCGGCATCCAACACACGGTGCGCCGGCCGGAGGTCACGTCGATGTGCTCGATCCCGCCGGCGGCCTCGATCCGTCCCTCCGGCCGTTCGCAGGCCAGCCAGCCATGGCGGTACGGCAGGCCGGTGAAGCGATCATCGATGCGCGGGAATTCGGACGCCATGTCGTCGATGTAGTCCCAGGCGAAGCTGTCGCCGGGCTGCGACAGGTCGAAGCGCCAGCGTGCCAGCCGGCCGATCCCGGTCTGGCCCATCTCGCCCTTGGTGTCGGGGAAGGCGGGCGCGCGGTCGTAGCGCACCACCTCCGCGCAGATCTGCTCGCCGTCCTCCCAGGCGTTCATCACGTGGAAGACGAAGCAGGGGTCGCCGCGGAACCAGCGCAGCGAGCTGGTCCCCGCGTCGCGTCGCATGACGCCGATCCAGGCGCCCTTGTCGGGCTCCCAGGCGAAGGCCGGACCGCCGGCGATCGCCCGGGGCAGGCTGCCGGTCAGCGGCAACACCGGGAACAGCACGTGGTTCCGGGTGACGGCGAAGTCGTGCACCATGGCGCAGTACGGCGCCTGGAACAGCTCCTTGCGGGTGACCTCGCCGGAGGGGCTGATCGTGCCGTACAGCATGCCGGAGGTCAGCATCCCGTCCGCGGTGTAGGCGAAGAACACCATCTCCCCGGTCTCCGGGTCGATGCGCGGATGGGCGGTGAAGCGGCCGGTGATCTTGCCGCCGAAATCGTGGTAGCCGCGCGAGTCCAACGTATCGGGCGCCAGCTCGAACGGCTGGTGCCCTTCCTCCAGCGCGAACAGCCGGCCGCCGTGCCAGACCAGGCTGGTGTTGGCGATGCCCCAGTCCTTGCCCTGCGCGCGCGGGTCGGTGGTCATCGGGTTGCCCCAACTGCCGAACAGCGCCTCGCCGGCCGCGTGCTCCAGCTCCCATTTCGGGGTGCGCACCCAGCGGTTGCGGTATTTCACCCGCCCGTCGGCGATGCCGAAGGCGTGCACCATCCCGTCGCCAAGGAACCAGTGATAGCCGGCGTCGCGCGGGGCGAATTGCGGGTTGGCGCCGTTGCGCAGCAGCGTGCCGCGCAGCCCGGCCGGGAGTTCGCCATCGACCGGCAGGTCGTAGGCGTCGCATTCCATCAGGATCGGCGCGTAGTTGCCGGTGAACGGCCGCGTCTTGGGAAACGGACGGCTCATGGCGGGACGCTGCCTCCTGTGAAGCATCACAGGTCGATACGACGTGTTGCCGCTGCAACGCATGCGCGCCGCCGCGGGCTTCACGATGCGATCATCGCTGGGATGGCGGAGACGGGCGGCGGACTCCCTACCGGCGCTACTCGTTCTTGGGGTCCGTATTCCAGGCGGCCGAGTGCATCAGGCTCCCCATCGCCTTCTGCATCTGCTCCATGCCGAGCGGGACGATGTTGAACCACTGCTTCAGCAGCGCCTCGGGCGAGGACGCGGCGACCGCCTGGCGCATCTGCTGTTCCAGCTCGGTCATCAGGGCGGCCTGGAGGGGTCGCACGTCGGGCAGCCCCAGGAACTCCCGGGCCTCCTCCGGCGTGCAGTCGATATCGATGGTGAACTTCATGGCGACCGCCGCTGGCTGGTGTCTGCACGGACAAGCGGTCCGCCTGGCTTGTCGGCAAGATGGGCGTGGTGGGCTGCCGATGCACGATCGGCCGGCCGGGTTGGCTTGAAATTTGTGGGCCTGTGCCGATATACCATCCCACTGGATGTTTTTAGGATGGTTTTGGGATGGCGAACAACGTGTATGAGCTGCGGCCGAAAGGTCCCGACAGCGAGAAGATCACGATCAACCTGGGCTACGTGGATCTCGGCCATATCGATCTGCTGGTGCAGGAGGGGTTCTACTCGAACCGGACGGACTTCATCCGCACCGCGATCCGGAACCAGCTTGAGCGGCACGCCGACGTGGTGCGGCAGTCGGTGGCGCGCAAGACCCTGGACCTGGGCTTGCGCCACTACAGCCGCGAGGATCTGGAGACGGTGAAAGCCGCCGGGGAAATGCTGCGGATCAACGTGCTCGGCTTGGCGACGATTGCCCGGGACGTCACGCCGGAGCTGGCCCGGGCCACGATCGCCTCGATCACCGTGCTGGGCGCGCTGCACGCCAGCCCCGAAGTCCGTGCGGCGCTGGAGGACCGTATGCGCTGATGTCTGGGGGCGCCGGCACGGTCCGGGCTGACCGGCGCCTGCCGCGCGGCGTGCGGAAACCATCGCCGATACGAGTTTGAACGGAAGCCGATCAGCGTCCGACAGGGAGCGGCTGACCGGAGTCCTGAAGCAGAGGGTTCGTAGTCATGGACAACGGGTTTCGCGATCGCGTGCTTGAAGCCACCCGCCTGACCAGGGAGGGCCGGCTGATGGAGGCCACGGCGCTGCTGCAGACCGTGCTTCACGGCAAGCGCGCAACTGGCGGAGCCCCGGCGGCCCAGCCGGCCGGTCCGATCATCGATGGGGTAGCCGAGCCGGTCGAACCGGCGGCAAGGCGAGCCAGGGGGTATGTGCCAGGGGGTGCGTCAGGGAGCCTGGCAGGGAGCGTGGCAGGAAGTGCGCGGAGGGATGAGCCTACGCACGCCCCGCAGGATCGGCCGGCGGATAGCGGGAACAATGCCCCGCACGCATCCGAAGGTGGTTCCGGCAGTCCTCGGGTTGACGGCGGCGCAGCGGGAACGCCCGCCGGCACGCTGGACGAAACAATCCTGCCGCGGGTGGCCGGGCTGCTGCGGGGACTGGCGGACAAGGCCGGCCTGGGTCGGTTCCACCTCCCCGGCGGCGGGTTGCCCGGGGGTTCGGTCGAGCCACCGGCCAGCTTGCCGGATGGCGCGCAGTTCCTCGCCGGAACCTTCACCAACGCAGCCGGCAGCCGACCGTACAAGCTGTATGTGCCCAGCGGTTACCACGGCCAGCCGGTCCCGTTGGTTGTCATGCTGCACGGCTGCACCCAATCGGCGGACGACTTCGCCGCCGGTACGCGGATGAATGCGGTGGCCGAGGAGCGCATCTGCCTTGTCGCGTATCCGGAGCAAATCCCCGCGGCCAACGTGTCCAAGTGCTGGAACTGGTTCAACCCCGACGACCAGCGGCGCGACCAGGGCGAGCCCTCGCTGATCGCGGGCATCACCCGCCACGTGATGGGCGCCTACTGCGTCGATCCGCGCCGGGTCTATGTCGCGGGGATGTCCGCTGGCGGCGCGGCGGCGGCGGTGATGGCGGCGGTTTACCCCGATTTGTATGCCGCGGTCGGCGTGCACTCGGGTGTGGCGCATGGTGCGGCCAGCGACATGAAATCCGCGTTCGCCGCGATGCGGCACGGGGCGAAACGGGACGTGGTGGCGAACAGGCGGCCTGAGATGGGCGGGCAGGGCTCGCGGATCGTGCCGGCGATCGTGTTCCACGGCGACCGTGACTCCACGGTGCACCCGAGCAACGGCGACGCGGTGATCGCACAGGCGATACGGGGTGGGCGTTTGACCGAACGGGAACGAGAGGGCGTCGCGCCCGACGGCCACGCCTATACCGTGACGCTGCACACCGACGGGCGTGGCGACACGGTGCTGGAACACTGGTTGGTCCGCGGCGCCGGCCACGCCTGGTCTGGCGGCAGCAAGGCGGGCTCGTTCACCGATCCGCGCGGGCCGGACGCGTCACGCGAGATGCTGCGGTTTTTCCTGCAGCACCGGGGTCAAGGTGTGACGGCGGGGTCGTGACGGTCACGACACCGCCGCCCATTGGGTTTTGGAGCGAGCGTAGGGCGAAGTGCCTCCTGCCTCTTGCGGTGCGGCTGGCGGCAATGGCGGCGCTTCGCTTATGCGCCCGCACCGAAGACCTACTCCGGAAACCGCGCGATTTCCCCCCAGCAATCCCCTTCGTCCTGATAAAGAATGATCGCCTTAAACCGACCAGCGGCTAATAATGTCTGAGCTCGCTGCACCAAGGAAGCATTATCATTCCCTTCCTGCGCGTCAGGGTTTTCCTCGTCGACTGGGAATGGTCGAAGAAAACAATCTAGGACAAAAGGATAGTCAACCATTCTTATATTCCGATTTCTGCAGTCCGAAGCTGGTCCGATTTTCGCCTCACGGCCGTAGCTCTATGGCTCCTCGCTCACCGCGCCGAGGATGAACCTTGACCGTCACCTCGACCTGTTGTCCGAGACTGGACAGAATCGACATCAGCCGATCGATGGTGAACCGGCCAAGATTTGCGTTGCGGATGCGAGAGAAATCCGCCGCGGCGATACCAGTCAGTTCATGCGCGGCTCGCACGGTGAGTTTCCGGTCATCAAGCACGCCGATGATCCGTGCCGCCAGCAGTGCACGAAGCTGCTCGCGGTCGGCGTCCGGATGACCAAGATCGCGGAAGATATTCCCGCTGCCGCGAACGATATCGAAATCATCGCCGCTCATTTCAGCCTCTCTTTCAGTCGCTTCAGGCGCTCACCGATGAGGTCGATTTCCTGCTTTGGCGTCTTGGCCCCCGACTTCGACTTCTTCTGGAACGCGTGGATCACCCATATGTCGGGGCCGATCTGCAACGCATAGACCACCCGAAACGCATCGCCACGGTGCCTCAGCGCCAGTTCCATGACGCCAGAACCAAAGCCTGTCAGCGGCTTGGCGATATCTGGCAAGCGCCCCTCGCGTGCGGCCTTGACCCAGCTTATCGGGCGCGAGTTCCTAAGCACAAGGCGTGCGTGTTGTCAAATATGACAACGTCCTCCTACCCCCGCACGTTCCCCAGCGACGCCGTCAGCCCCCCGTCCACCGGCAGGTACGCCCCCGTCACATACCCCGCCGCCGGCGAGACCAGGAATCCCACCACCGCGGCCACCTCCTCCGGCCGGGCGAACCGCCCGGCGGGCACCCGCGCCTCCGCCTTGCTGCGATGCGCGGCGTAGGGCGCCATCATCTCGGTATCGACGAACCCCGGCGCGACGTAGTTCACCGTCACGCCCCGCCGCGCGCTCTCAATCGCCAGCGACCGCACGTAGGCCAGCATCGCCGCCTTGGTTGCGCCGTAGACGGCATTTCCCTGGCTCGCGATCTGGCCAAGCACCGAGCCGATCGCGACAATACGCCCCGTCCGCGCGCGGATCATCGGCCGCACCACGGCGCGCGCAATCCGGGCAAACGCGAAGAAATTCACCTGCATGGCCTGCTCGGCGGCCGCCTGGTCCAGCATCGCGGCCAGCCCGTCGGCCGTCGTGCCGCCCACATGCACCAGCGCGTCCCATGCGGCCCCATCCTCCTGGACGCGCGCAAACGCCTCCACCGCGTCCCGATCGCTCAGATCAAGCTGCATCGCCTGGATCGAGGCGTCGAACGGGCCGGGCGCAGTCCGGTACGTGTAGCTGACCGCCCACCCCTGTTGCGCCAGCGTCTCGACCACCGCCGCGCCGATGCCGCGCCCGCCGCCGATCACCAGCGCCCGGGGCGCCGCCATCAGTCGGCCGCGCCGATCACCAGGCACACGTTCTGGCCGCCGAAGCCGAACGAGCTGGAGATCGCGTAGCGCACCTGGGTCTCGCGCGCGACATTGGGCACGCAGTCAACGACCAGGGCAGGATCGGGCAAGTCGTAGTTGATGGTCGGCGGCAACACGCCGTGGCGCACCGCCAGCACCGTGAAGATCGCCTCCACCGCGCCGGCCGCCGACAGCGTGTGGCCGATCATCGACTTGTTCGACGAGATCGGCACCGTCGAGGCGCGCTCGCCGAATACCGCGCCGACGCCCAGGCACTCCATCTTGTCGTTTTCCGGCGTGCCGGTGCCGTGGGCGTTGATGTAGCCGATGTCCTCCGGCGTCACCCCGGCATCGGCGAGCGCATTGCGCATGCACGCAATGATCGGCTTGCCGTCCGGCGAGGAGCGGGTGCGGTGGAAGCTGTCGGTCTGCTCGCCGCAGCCGGCCACCACGCCCAGGATCGTCGCCCCGCGAGCGCGGGCATGGGCCAGGCTTTCCAGCACCAGCGCGCCGGCGCCCTCGGCCATGACGAACCCGTCGCGATCCTTGCTGAACGGGCGCGGCGCCGATTCGGGCGGGTCGTTGCGGGTGGACAGCGCCGACAGCAGGGAGAAGCGGATCAGGCTTTCCGCGTTCACCGAGGCGTCGGTGCCGACGGACAGCGCCGCCTCGCATTCGCCGCGGCGGATCGCCTCGACCGCGAGCTGGATGGCGGTCGCGCCGGATGCGCAGGCGGTGGAGGTGGCGATCGGCGAGCCTTTGGTGCCGAAGCGCTCGGCCAGGTGGTCGGCGACCGAGCCGAACAGGAACCGCGACTGGAAGCGGGCAAAGGCCCCGGTGTTGGCCACCCGCAGCAGGTCCGTGTAGGCGATGGCCTGGGTGCCTGTGGCGTCGGCGATCGCTCGGCGCTGCGTCCATTCGAACTCGACCGGCGGCATGGCGACGAACAGCGGCCCCGGGAAGTCGCCGGTGTGGCCGATCCCGGCCTCCGCCACCGCTTCCTCGATCACCAGCTCGGCCATGCGTTCGGCGAGCGCGGGTGCCGAAGGCTCGTCCAGCTTCACCGTGTCTACCGTGCCGGCGACCGTGGTGCGCAGGCCCTGGATGGGAAAGCGGGTGATGCGGCGGATGCCCGAGCGCCCGGCGGTCAACGCGCGCCAGTTGGTCTCCCGGCCGATGCCGAGCGAGGTCACCACGCCCATGCCGGTGACCACGATCACCGGGCGTCCCAGGCTGTCCGTGTCCGCGAGTGCCATTGCGTGAGTCCTCTCTCAGACCGGGGCGACCAGCGCCATCGCCTCACCGCGCCAGGCGCCCCAGGAGGTGACCAGAACACTGCGCAGCGGATCGGCCATCGGTGCCTCGGCTTCCTCCAGCGGCGGGAACAGCGTGCCGCGCTCCAGCGCGAGGGTGGCGACGGCCAGCGCGGCGGGCACGGTGGGTTCCAGCCCATGGCCGAACGCGTTGGCAATCGCCCGGACTGGCAGGCCGAGGTCCCGCAGGAACACGGATTCTTCCCCGGTGGGGGCCGGCGCGCCGGTGGCGCCGGACACCACGGCGGCGCCTGCCAGATCATGGTTGGCTTGGATGCCAGCGAGCTGGCGGGCGGCATTCGCGGTCGCCTGACCCGGGCGGCGCATGCACCGGTCGGTCGCGATGGCGGCGATGTGCGCCCGTGCCCGGGCGCCGCGCGCGATGGCATGCGCCCGGCTCTCGATCACCAGGAAGCAGGCGAGCGAGCCAAGAACCAACCCGCCGCCACCCGCCTGTCGTGCCCAGACCGGCTGCCAGGCGCCTTGCCACAGCGCGCGGTCCAGTTCCGGCAGCATCAGGATGTCGGGACGTTCGGCGTTGTACGACCCGCCGACCAGGAACAGGTCGCCCTGTCCCGCGGCGATCCGCGCGCAGGCGATCCGCACCGCGTCGGCGCCCGCCGCTTCCTCGCCCATGAAGGTCCGGGACGAGCCGACCACGCCGTGCACGATGGAAATATTGCCGGCCAGCAGGTTGGAGAGCTGGGCCAGGAACATGGTCGGGCGCAGATCGCTCATCAGCCGCTGGTTCAGCAGCGCGCCGGGATCGTCCGAGGTCGCCAGCGCCGACAGGATCGACTCGTCGGCGGCGGTGTCGCGCTCGCCGCCGGCCGCGGCGACAATCATGTTCATGCGCGACAGCAGCTCGGTGTCGCCCTTGACCCCCGCGGAGTCGAGTGCAAGCCCGGCCGCATAGGTGCCGATGCGCTGCCAAGCCTCCATCTGCCGCTGGTCGCCGCGCTTGGGAATCTGCTTGTCCAGCTCCAGCGCCGCCACCGGGTGCACCGGGTAGGGGGCGAATCGGGTCTCGTCCACCACCGGCTGGAACCCGGCGGCGCGCGTCAGCGCCGCCCAGTGCGCGTCGTCGCCCTCGCCGAGGCAGGAGACCAGGCCGATCCCGGTGATCAGCGCGTCGCGATCATTCGCCATGCAGAAACTCCTCCGGCACCCCGACCCGGCGCGCGGTGGCCAGCATTTGCGTCCGCAGCGTCTCGTTGGGGAAGGGAACGACGCGGTAGGTGATCTCGGCGGACGCCACCGCCTTGCCGGCCGACGTGATCCGGCCCTCCACCATGGCATAGCCCGAGCCGTCATGCAGCAGGCGCGCCTCGGTGACCAGTTCCTGGCCGGGGGCGACGAAGGCGCGCAGCTTCGCCTCCTTCACCTGAGCCAGGAAGGCCATCCGCGTGAATCGCAGCGTGGCGATCACCAGCCAGCCGCCGGTCTGCGCCATGGTCTCGATCATCAGCACGCCGGGCAGGATCGGATGGCCGGGGAAGTGGCCCTCGAACACCGGGCTCGCCTCCGGTACGTGGCAGTCGGCGCGGACAATCCCGACAACCGGATCAAGCGCCGTGATCCGGTCCACCATCTGGAAGTATTCGAGTCGCATGCGGTCAGGCGGGCTTCGCGGCGACCAGCTTGTCGATGTTTTCGCAGAGATGCTGCAGCACGAAATACTGGTCGGAGGAGACCTTGCCCTCGTTCACTTCCTGCGTCCATTGCTCCAGCGGCATCTTGATGCCGAACGCCTTGTCGATGGCGAACGCAACGTCCAGGAAGTCCAGGCTGTCGATGCCGAGATCGTTGATCGCGTGACTCTCCGGCGTGATCGTCTCACGCGGAATGTCGCAGGTCTCGCTGATGATCCCGACGACGGTTTCGTAGGTGGACGACATTCGTGGCTGGCCTCGCGCGACAATGATGCAGGCGCGACCCGGCTGGAGTCCCACCTTTGTTTTCGGCGGCACTAACACCACAGCCCATCCGGCATCGCAAGGGCGAGGCGCGCTGGGGTGCCCTGCCAGGGGACGCCGGTGAGTGCTCAGGGAACAGCCCAGGGCGCCCAGGGGCGCGCGATCCGCTACATCCAGTGCGGCGGCTGCCAGGCCCAGCCGCTCGGGGTTTGTGCCCAGTAGCCCGGCATCCACAGGCCGCCATGGCCGGCTTTCGGCACGTATTCGCCGGGTTGCCAGACATAGCCGGCGCCGGTCCAGTTCCAGTGGCCCGGCTGCCAGATCAGCGGCACCTCGGTGACCGGCGGGTTCGGCATCTGCTCGACCACCGGGACCGGCGGATTTGGCGGGCTCGACGGCACGACACAGCCGGCAAGGACCGCCAACGCCAGGGGGACAAACAAACCAGAAACAAAACGGCCAGGGCTCATCGGGCGACCTCCCGACCGCAATGAGTGTCTCGCCGGAGCGATCCTGTCCACACGCGCCCGCGCCGGAGCGCCGCCGCGGGAACTGTTCGACTGGCGGGAGGATGATCCCGCGCGGGGTTGCATGCCGTCGAGCCGGCCGAAAAAGCGCCGGCAACCCCTGGCGGAAGCCCGGCGCGAGGGCGGGCGGCCGCGCGAAGTGTGAAGGACTTCAGCGCGAACGGACCCGAAATGTGGCACTCTGTTGTCGTCTCATGATTATTACAGAAAGCTGACCTGCAACATCGCGACCCCACCCCCCGCCGCCTTCCCTGTCCAAGCCGCGGCCCGTTACGCACACACACCCTATCCGATATCGCCAGCATCCGGAGGGATTTGATGTCCAATACCTACCCCGCGTTGTTCTTTGCCCCTGTGGCCTATGCAACAGGCGGCTACGGACTGCTATATCTGTTCGGCCTGCCTGACTCGAGCGTGACAGGTCTCGTTTGCGCCACCCTATTGGGTAGCATCCTTGGCCTGCTCCTTTGCATGGAGGAATTGTTACAGACATCACGCGTGCAGGACGGCAGCCTGACCCGCGGCGCCCGCCCGGCCGGACCGACGGCAGTCGCGGCCAGACCAGCGCGGGCAGGTGGCGATGCGACGCAGGCGGTGACCGACGACGGCTTTTACGCTGGCCGCGCGACCGCGGGTTAGAGCCTGGTTTGCGGCCTGCAAGTCTTCGGCTGGGCGCAGTGCCGCGAAGCCAGTGGGGTAACCGGCGGAACGGCTTGAGCAGGTCGGCGACCGAGACGCTGCCCCGCCGAGGCATCGGCTAGAAAATCTTCCACCCCTCGGTTCCGTGCCGCGTGAAGTGGCACGTCATGACGTGGCCCTCAAGGCGCGATAGCGCGCGGATGACGTCCACCCGTCGCTCGGGGGCCAGCAGGAACGTGACAAATCCGCCGCCACCGGCGCCGGAGACCTTTCCGGCCCGCGCCCCCGCGTCGAGCGCGGACTGCACGGCATGATCGATATGGCTGGTGGTCACGTTGTCGGCGAGACGCTTCTTGGCCTCCCAGGTCTTCCGCATGCCCGCTTATCAACCAATCGACCCCCTCTTGTAGCCCAGCCGGAATGAGTCCAGGGTGAACCGCGCGAGCAAGGAGACGGGCTATGCGGGCGATCATGCAGGGGCTGACGGACGCGGAGTTTGAGCGG
>Ga0302319_10003689_pt1 | contig 31828 bp, 19 predicted proteins | sample Bog_T0_2_FD_203319 | JGI IMG/M metagenome (GOLD analysis project Ga0302319, IMG submission 203319) | Peat permafrost microbial communities from Stordalen Mire near Abisko, Sweden - Bog_T0_2 | ecosystem: Environmental > Terrestrial > Soil > Wetlands > Peat | place: Sweden: Abisko, Stordalen Mire... | reverse complement strand
ACCGGTTGGGGGAACCTGAGTCAAATGGATACCCAGTTCTTCTTGATTCGCCATCACTTTCCCTCATGCGCCAGATCCATCCGTCACCCAAAGGAAATCGCCACCGCGATCGGGCGTCACACCCATCAGAATTCTTCAATAGTCATCGAAGATACTCCGGCCGATATGCCGGTGCTTCTATGCCCTTTACCGCACTGGATTCCCCTCGCAAAGAGACTGGCTGCAATCTCAGTGGCTTCCTCTGCCGGCAATCCCCGTTTCGCAAATACGAAAATTCTGATCTGCCCCTCGCACTGCTCTGCTCCGCAAGGGAGAATGAGCAGATGCGACGCCAGTTCCTGGGCCACCTCCACCTGGTGGAGTCGAAGTTGTTCCCAGCGGCAATCTCCTGCCTCATACTCGAAAACAAACTTGCACGCCAGGCATGCGATGTTCCGAGCGTTGCTTCCCCACCTCCACGGACTTTGACGAGGAGCGAGCTCGGACTGGACGGGAGGCGGGAGCCAGATAGTCCGATGGCAACTTTTGCATTCCACTACGGATAGGAAGTACATGCAACCCTCCATGCGCCAACAGGATAAACCATGCAGGCCTTCACGGTCAGTCCAAAATCCGCATTTCCGCCGGCCTTTGAATGCGCTGCAAATCTCGTTTCAATAGAACTCTAAACTGGCGCAGGCAAACGGACGCACCGCATGCAGTTCAGAACTCCAGCCGCAAAGCAAACTGAATCTCGCGCGGCGTTCCAGTCCCAATCGGCGTTGTGCTGGCTGTAGACACCTGCGGCTCAACGCTCGCCGCCGCTGTCGCCGAGGGCGGCAGCCAGATTTCTTCCAGCGGCAGGCTATATTGGGCGCGATTGACCAGGTTGAATGTCTCGCACTTGAATTGGAGTTGGGCCCTTTCAGTCAGTGGAATGCGCTTGGCAAGTCCGAGATCGGTCTGCCACAGGCTTGGGCCACGAGCGATGTTGCGTGGCGTGTCGCCGTAGTTGTCCGGGTCGGTCACCGCGGTGAAGGCTGCGGGGTTGATCCAATTACTGTTCGTCCCGCCGATCCACCTTCCCCCGGGGGGAGTCAGAGAAACCCCGGGAACCAGATTCGGACGCTGATTGGTCGTATAACCGGTGGCGATGGACGAGCTGGAGCGGGAGTAAGTGACGTTGAGCGGGGTACCCGTGCGCGCCGCGATGATGTCAGTCAAGCTCCAGCGGCCGAGAACCGCGCTGGCGATTCCGGGACGGGAAAGAAATGCTTGGCCGGCCCCGATGGGAAGATCGTAGACGGTATCGGCGTTCACCACATGACGAGCGTCAAAATCGCCCGAAGCGCGCTCGCACGGCATGCAGGCCGGATTCTGCGGATTGTCCGAATCCCCGCCTCCGGGTGCGTCCAGGTCGATCTGGTGCGTGTAGGCGTAGTTGGCTGAAACCAGCAGTCCACGCTTGAAGCTCCGCTGCAGGCTGGTGAAAAAACCTTGGTAGGAACTGCTGTTGCTGTTGCCACGCCACCGTACCTGGCCAAAGGCCGGATAAGGCCTCAGCCCGGTCGCTGGATTGATGAGATTTGCATAAGAGGTGATCAGCAGATAAGTGCCTTTGCTTCCGGCATAGGAAATCGTTCCCACCAGGTCATGCGGAAACTCGCGCTGAATCGAAAGTCCCCATTGGGTTACATACATATCCTTCCGCTCGCGGTAGTCGGCATTCGCTGAAAGCGTGCCGGGGCCGTTCAGAAAAGGCGTAATGGGATAAGAAAGTCCCGCGGTAGACTTCGCGCTGAGCGAGTACACTCCAACCTCGTTCTTGATGGGAACGTTCTGGTCGTCAAGCTGTCCGTCGCCATGGTAGAGACCGAAGCCGGAGCGAATCACTGTCTTGCCGCCCCCTGACGCCATGGGCAACCAGGCAAAGGAAATGCGCGGGTCGACGTCCAGCGTGTTGGGGTTGCCGAAGCTGGCGCCCACGCCACAGTAGCCAGCCGCCCCGCAGGTGGCGAAGTCGAATGGATCGGCCTTCCCGTGTACCTCGTGAAAGATGTTGTAAAACGTGTAGCGGACGCCAAGATTCAGCGTGAAATTAGGGCGGAACTTCCACTCGTCCTGAGCGTAGGAGTAAACCTCAGTCTTGCGCAGGCCATTCAACGGCAAAGAGTCATTGAAGGTGGCGGAACTGACTGAATTGGCCTGAAAGCTCGAAGCGGGAAGGTTGAGGGAGGAGTAGACCACCGTCCCGTTGGCCGTATTTCCCTGGTCGAGTTGAATGCGGCGGGCTTCCACGCCGAATTTCAGCGTGCGCGCCCCGCGCACCATGGTCAGATTGTCGATGTAGGAGAAGGAGTTGCCCACCCCAGTCGTGAACTCGTTGTTGGCTAAGGTGGTCAGGCCTGAAACGGCGACCGAGTAAGGCAGATTTGAGAGCCCCTGATTGCTGGTGAAGACGGTGCTGCGGTTAAAACCGAACTTCAACTCATTCACCAGTCGCGTCGAATAGATGTGCAGTTCTTCCAGTTCGCCGTTCACCGGTCGTGAGGCGGTAAGCTGCCGGTCGTTTAGACCATCGGAGGGAATATCGCTGGTTGCGGCATCGAAGTTGAAGCGAAGATAGGCCGTGTCGGCCGCCGAAAAACGCTGGTCCAGGCGCACCATCGCGGAGTCTTCCTGATCCAATTGCCGTCCGGAGCCGGTAAACTCGTCGATGTCCGTGGAATAGGGCGTCAGCCCTCCCGTCGGATAGGCGGCGATGATCGGCGCCAGTTTCGGATTCGCGGCCGCCACCTGAGCAGCGAAGGCCGGGCTGGGGACGAACCCTGAGAGCGGCTGGCCGTAGCTCTGGCGCAGTCCCTCGTATGTGAGGAAGTAGAAGCTATGGTCGCGGATGAGCCGGCCGCCAAGGTCACCTCCAAACTGGTTGAGGCGAAACGGAAGTCTTTGGGCGAGAATCGGCTCGCGAGCATCGAAGATGTCATTGCGCAGGAATTCGAACATGCCGCCATGCACGGTGTTCGAGCCAGACTTCGAGGCAACGTCGATCTGCCCACCGGGCGTACTGCCGTTTTCGGCCGTAAACAACATCGTGTCGATGCGGAACTCCTCAATTGCGTCCGTGGGAATCGCCAGCCGGACAAAGCTCTGCTGGGCCTGGTTCACGATATTGGTAGCGTCAATGCCGTCGTAAGTGAAGTTGTTGTCGTCCAGTCCGCGCCCCGCAAAGCGTATGCTTCGCTGGTTGCTGCCTCCGGTATCGACCGCGCCGGGCACAAGCGCCGTCAACGTGGACCAGTTTCTTCCGTTCAGCGGCAACTCCTTCACTTGTTCTGATTCGGTGCGCGCGCCCAGGGTTGCCGTGGTCTCATCCAGTTGAGAAGTCTGGCCGGATACAAGCACCTGCTGTGCGACACCACCCACCGCCAGCTGGATGTCGAGCGTCTGCGCATGGCCAACCGTCAACTCCACGCCTTCAAAAACAGCCTCCTTAAACCCGGGGGCGAAACAAATTACGCGGTAAACTCCAATCGGCAATTCGGGAATGTCGTAGATCCCACTGCTGGAAGAGACTGTTTCCCGATGTAAACCCGTGGCGGGCTGCAAGGCAACAATGTGCGCCCCGGGAACTCGTGCTTCGGCGCCGTCTCTCACCGCCCCATTCAAGCCGGCGCGGTCCACCTGCGCCACGCAGCAAGCCGGCGCGAGAGTGAGAAAGATAATGCAGACGGCTTGAACCACTGGACGATATTTCACTTGAAAAACTCCGCAGGCTGCATTGCACCATCTCTGGCAAAGGGTTGCAACACCAGCCGGATATTCTTACTTGAAGAAAATGAAAGAGGTCTGAGCCAGAGTGGTCTCCGCCGCGACAGCAGAACAGTAGAAGCACATCAGAGACAGCGCGATTCGCGGGGCTCAATTCTACTCCGTTCTTCGGCCGGCCTGAAGGCATCTCGACAACAACATGCCATGAACGGATTGCGTGCGGCCGGCGCCCCTGCCCGATGAGCAGAGGCGCCGGCCGCACGCTGGACCAAGGGTCCTCAGTTCTTGGCTTGCTTTAGCACCTGCGCCGGCTTTGCTTGAAGCGAGCGCCGGTACTGCGCCAGCAGCTTGTCGCGATTCTGGCTCAGGTCTTTTCCGCTGGGCCTCGCGGGATACGGCCTGTCGCCCATCTTCCCTTTCCACAGAACCCGGTTGAAGGTTTCTCCATCGACCCGATCGGCGTCGTTGAAGTCCATCCCCCTCGTCACGCGCGCCCAGTACTTCGCGTCCGGCGTCGGATCGTTGCATGGCTGGATCGGGAAGGGCAGCGGCAGTCTCGTGCAGTAGAGAATCGCCGCTGGCGTGGCCGTAAACGTCCATGCGCCCGGCTTTGAGTTGAAAATGTCGCTCATCGGCGTGGCCAGCGCATCGTTCAGGTTCATCGGCGGTAGCCCCAGTACCTCTTCCATGGTGCGGATGTAATCCAGCGTGGTATACGCCGTGGAGACGACCGCGTTCTTTACAAACGGCCCCGCTACGTATGCCGTGGTGCGATGAGAGTCAACGTGGTCGCCGCCATCCTGCGAATCGTCTTCAACCACAAAGATCAGCGTGTTGGCGTTGTAGATCGGACTGTTGGCGATCTTTTCGACCAGCAGGCCGACCGCGTAATCGTTGTCGGCCACATCCCGGTCCGGAGTGTTCACGCCGTCGATCGCCGTGCCGAAATTTCCGGTGTGATCATGCATGAATCGCACCAGGGTCAGGTTGGGCAGCCCCCCTGTCGCGTAGTTGGCATCGAAATCCCGCTCCCACTCCGTGTACCGGTAGTAATCGGGAAACGATGGATCGAAGCCGCGGAAGTATGGATCGGTAAACGGCGTCAGAGCCACATTGCTCGAAGGCGCCACGATCGTGTTCGTCGAGAACGGGTCGTGCGCCAGCGGGGTCTGGCACCTCGGCTCGTTGTAGCAGGTGGTATCCACGAAAAATCCGTAATCGCGAACCGTGAGGCCGGCGCGCAACGCGTTGTCCCACAGGTAGCCGGTGTTCAACTCGTCGTTCGGTCCGTCCGGCGCCGCTACGTCGGTCTGGCCCGGCAGCAGATCCTCCCCGTCCGCCGTGTTGGGCGAAAGCGCGCCACCCGGCATCAGCGGATCGGAGGCCTGGCGCTGGGCCAGGGTCGGCAAGGCAACATTCACGCTGCGATTCAGACCCTCCGTGTCCAGGCTGAGTCCCCGCTGCGCGTAATTGACCGGGAATTGGTGTTCCACCACGTCCGGGGCGCGGGCCGACGTGCTCCACGGCCAGCCGTCGTTGCTCGTTTCCGCGCTGGCGCGGAAGTTGTCCAGGGTTACGAAATCCTGCGCCAGGTTATGCTGATTGGGCGTGATCGATTGCCCAAACATGGCCAGCGCGGGATCGCCGTTGCCCCGTCCCAGGTCACCCAGAATCTGGTCGTAGGTCCGATTCTCCTTCAGAATGTAGATCACGTGCTGGATGCCGCCATGAACCGCCGCCATGGTTGCTGCCGCGGCCGGACTTTCGACGCTCGAGAATCGGTTATCCGTGGTCACGGCGCTGGTCAGACCCTGAATCCCGGCCAGAGCGCCGGCGATCGGAAAGCTTTGCAGTCCCGCTTTCGTCAACTGCGGATTGTACTCATTCGCCGGCATGCAGGTGGGATAGTCGGCCGGCCCATAGACGTAGCACCAGTTCGGATTCGACCCTGTCGGCGACTTCGAATTGACCACGTAGGCCCATGTGCCGTCGCTGCTCAAGCTCACCGAGTTCGGATACCAGCCGGTCGGAATCAGACCGATCACCTGGTCGCCCGTATTGGTTCCGGTCAGCGCCACCACCGCGATGTTATTCAGATTGCCGTTGGTTACGTAGAGATACTTCTCATCCGGCGAGAGCGTCACGCTGTTGGTGTTGGCCCCGGTGTATTGCGTCAGCGAAAACAATGCCATCTGCGCCGGCGGCGCGATCACCGGGATGGTTTCAATCACCCTGTCGAAGGTCGCGGGTTGGTTCTGGCCGGGGACGCCCACATCCTGCGGATTGAGGTCGATTACGTCCACCGTGTCTGATTCGTCCTCGGCAACATACAAAAGCGAAGGCGGCACCGCCTGGTTGAGGTGGTTCAATGTCATCTTGCTGGGCTGGCCCTTGACCGGGATGCGCGCCGTGACCGCCGGCGTCGATTTCAAAACACAACCCGGTCCGGTGGTGCCGTTGATGCAGATCTCTGCCAGGTTCACCACGTCAATCTCGCGGTCGCGAAGACTCGACACATAGGCCGTCGCGCCAGGTCCGCTGTTCCCCGCCATGACCACCCAGAATGGATACTCGCCACCCGGCGTTCCGGGAGTGGCCGAACTGGCAGCCTTGCCGGGACGCAGATCGAGTTCCGTTCCCTGGAGCATCCCCTGATGACCTTGCGCCGAGCCGGGGTCCGGCACCCACTGTTGCTGCCAGACGTTCAGGCCTCCGGTAAACACCGTGATCGAATCGTTGTAGTAATTCGCCACCACCAGCGTCTGACCGTCGCTCGATATCGCCAGCCCGGCTGCCATGGGAGGGACATATACGGCGCTGTTGACGGACGCAAACTGGTTGTCCGGAACCGGAAGCCCGTTGCCTGACGGGTGGCCCGCAACCACTGTCTGAGCCGGGTTCTGGCTGGGAAGATTCTGGCCCAGGTCAAGTTCGGCCGAACCTGCCCAGGTTCCGTTCGTTTGTTGCGTGATGATGTGGACGTTGTCGCCGTTGTTGGGAACCGTGTAGGGAATCGGGTCGGAGCCAAAGGGAGCGTCCCCCATGCCGCCGGAGACGTAGAACGCGTGGTTGCCCGGCACCGGATCCCAGACAATTCCGTGGTATGCATTGGGAATCGGGATCGCCTGCTTGAAAATTGGCGAGTGATTGCTGATGTCGTAGAGAAACACGTACTCGCTCGAAAACAACGGGTCGAAGAACGGAAACGGCCCGTGAAAGACGCGGTTGTACCCGCTGGTCAGAACCGCAAGGAAATTTCCGTCCGGACTCACCGCCGTACTCACCGCCTGTCCCGCCATCCATTCCACTGGGGCCACTTGCGGATTGAACGTGTCCGTCACCACCATCCCCGTATCCAGAAACTGAAAGCTGGAACCGGGAGGTGTCAGCGGCTCAATGGACTGGGCCAGGTTGGGAACGGCTTGGGGCTGGTTATAGAGGGTGATGGTAAGCGGCGCCGTCACGCTGCCGGCAGAGTTGGTAGCCGTGACCGTGTAGGTAGCCGTAACCGGCGGAGGCGGCACAACGGCGGAGGGCGCAGCCACCGGGATTCCGCTCAACACGCCGCTGGACTCATCCAGGGTCAATCCTGTCGAAGCAAGATCGGGGCTCACGCTGTACTGGCTCGGAGTTCCGCCGAGCGGGCTGAGCGAGGGAACGTCCTGGGTGATCTGGACCCCTGCGGCATAGACCGGAGCGGGGGCGCCATAGGTCAGGCCTGCCGGCGCCACGTTCGCGGCATCCACCGCGATTGACAGCGTTGCCGTGGCGCTGCCGGCTGCATTGCTGGCCGTTACCGTGTAAGTGGTGGCTGCCGATGCAGTCGCGGGTACTCCGCTGATGATGCCCGTCGCAGTGTCGCCGAGAGTGATCCCCGTGGTGTCGATTCTCAGGCCCGCCGGCAGCGGCGGAAAAATGCTGTAAGCCGGAATCGCAGCTCCGGCCCCATTCACATACGCGAGCGGCGCACCGCCTGTGCTGGTCGGCACATTCTCCGGGATAGCCACTCCCACCGTGTAAGTCCCGTTGCCGGGAATATAGGCCAGACCCGCCGGGGCTGCCAGGGGCGTGGGCATCGCTGCGTTCACCGCGATTGTCAGGACCGCGGTCGCGTTTCCGCCGCTGTCGGTCGCCGTTACCGTGTACTTGATTGCGGCGCTCGCTGCTGTGGGTATTCCGCTGATCGCCCCGGAGGTCGCACTCAGGCTCAGGCCCGCTGGAAGAGCCGGGCTCACGCCGTACGAGATTACCGTGCCGCCACTGTTGGATGGGTCATTCTCCGTGATCGGCGTATCGACGATGTAGGTCGCTGTGCTCGCCGCATAGCTGAGTGCGGAGGGCGCCTGGTCATTCACCGTGAGGGTCAGGGTGGTGGCGCTGCTGCCTGCGGAAGTGTAAGCCGTTACCGCGTAGCCGGCCTTGGCAGTCACAGCCCCGGGGGTTCCGCTTATGGTTCCAGTGCCGGCGTTCAGGCTCAGTCCCGCGGGAAGTGCCGGGCTTACGGTGTACATGGCGCCCGCGCCCCCGTTGCCCGTCGGGCTGTTTGGCGTGATGGGCACGCCCTTGGTATAGACGGCCGCAGAAATCGTATAGCCGATTGCGATCGGCGTCGGCGCGGCGTTGTGTCCGCATGCACTGAGAAAAACGAGGAATGCTGCAGAAGAAAAACCAAGCCAACGCATCGACCGCATGGAACCCAACCTTTCATTTACCGGATGAGACTTTACTGAGCCGCGCCCTGCCGCGAACCGGGCCCGGCCGGCTGCACAGCCAGAATCCCACCGTCTCATCGCAGTTCTTGAGAAAAGCGCGCGACTTTGTTGCGGCGGATAGGCAGACGGGACAAAGTACCGCTTTGGGAATTTGAAGCGGGAGAAGACGCTTCCCAGGCTGCGCCAAATCCGATTCGGCCCTCAGGCGCGAAAACAGGGGCGCGGCCATTCATGCCCCGGCCGCTGACGCCGATGACACCTTCGAGCGCGCGGCCCGTGTCTTTACGTATTCGCGTTTCGTCTGCGCAAATTCGCGCTTCATGAGGGTTTCAGATGACACCCGCGGTTTTTTGTTTACGTCTGCTTTTCCCGGCGCTTGTCCTGGCCCCATTGGCAGGATGCGGGGCTCCTTCAAGTCCCGCCGCGCCGGACCCCGCTCCGCTCGCCGCAGGCAACATCAACCTGATCTTCGTGGTTAGCGACGACCTGGGCTACCAGGCCTCCGGGGACGTCAATGCCGACACCGCCAACCTCACCGCTCAAGGCCTGCAGCGAGCCCTCTTGATGGCTCCGTTCCTGCAAACCAGCGTCCTCGGAAACAACAACGTAACCGCAATCTATGCGCTCGAACCAATGACTCATTTGCAGACTGCAAATGGTTATCCCGATATGGCGGCGCTCGAGGCCGTGCAGCAATTCGCTCTCATCAATCAGTTCACCATGATGAGTCCCTATCCGGATACGGGATCAACCACCGGCAACAGCTTCCCCATCAACACGTCTTATCTCCCGGGATCGGAACCCCCCGGTGTCGTCACGCCTTCGCCGTCGTACCCGTGCGCAGCCTGCCAGGGGCTCGACTTCAACGATGTCAACAGCGACAACGAAAAACTGCTGACCGCCCTTGTCAGCGTCAAGGCTGCCGGATACTATGTGTTCTCCGCACCGTGGGAAACCACTTCCAGCCTGTTGGCGAGCCTCAGCGCCCTCGGACAATCCAGCCTGCAGATTCCGTCTGATTATCATGGCCCCAATAGCATCTATGCCGTCTCGATTACACCCTCGGGAAGCGCCAGCCTGACAACGTACAACAGCAATCTGAAGCCGCTGAGCACCTTCCCGGCACTCGACCCAGGGCCGGTAGCTCCCTCTCCATGCCAATTCTCAACCTTCGCCTTGAGTGCGACCGGACCGCTTTCCAACATCAACAAGAATGAAACCCTGTACTTTATTCGCCATGCAAATGCGCATCCCTCGGATATTTTTTCTAACGGAAATTATGTTGCCGCAGGCCAATGGCGCGCCCTCGATCTTGGAAACGCAATCCCCAGCGCGCTGCAAGGCAAACCCCAGCCCACCGACGTCTATTCGCTCGATCCAGCTCAAGTAACCCCCGACGCCGGCCTCGCCGCGTCAGGGCCAACTTCGTTTTCGCATAACACGCTTGCCTTGACCGCCGAACCCTATGCCATCGCCAAAAACCTGCCCTATTCGCTGGTGTCGCGCTTCCTGCTCACCGACAAGAACGGTCCCCAGGAGGCAAGCAATTACTTCTTCCAGAACGGCCAGTTCACAAATCAGACCATCCTTGTGGCTTGGGAGCACACCAACATCCCCCAGATTCTGACTGCGCTGCTTGCCGACTACAGCAGCGTGAGCACCTATCCGGCACTCGCCTGGGACGCCTATGACTACGACTCCATCTGGACCGTAACGCTTGATGAAAACGGCAACCTGACAGCCAATAACTCGCTCTGTGAGGGCATTGATTCCAACCAACTGCCCGCCACGGCGCCTCAATTCTGACCGTGTCAAGAAGGCACCGTTTAACAGCAGTCTTCAAGAAGAGGAGAAATTCAAATGCTACAACTATCCCGCCGCACATTCATTGAATTTGCAAGCTTGGCAAGCGCTGGCCTCATCGGGGGATGCGGCGGAACTGCTCCGGCGAACGGTTCGAAAGACTTTCCGGTGCTCGTTTTCTCCGACGTGCATTTCCAGCCATTTATCAATCCGTTGCTGCCAAGTAATAAACCGAATCCTGCAACAGTGGTGGCCAACATAGCGCTGGTAACGCAGCTTGACGCGGCGGATGTCTCCCAGTGGCCTGCGATCTTTGGGGGCGCGGCGAATGCAACGAACAGTACCCCTTCCGCGCCTGGCACTGACACCAACTACGCGTTGCTGACCCTGGCGCTCACAAGCATCAAGCAGAACCTGGGATCGAGTCCGGCGGTCCTGTTTACAGGTGACTTTCTTGGCCACGCTATAGACCAGCTTTACCCGTTGTATTCGGCGAACAAGTCAAGCGCTGAAGCAGCTGCATTTGTCGACAAGACACTCACATTTGTCTTGCAGCAGATCAGGGCTGCCTGCGGCGATGTACCCGTCCTGTTCGCCGTGGGCAACTGCGATTCCTATACAGGCTATGGCCCCGACAGCACTTTCCTGGCTAACAATGCGTCCCAACTCTATTCCACGCTGTTGAGTGGCGCCGCGGAAGAGCAGGATTTTCTCAGCACCTTCACCGCCGGAGGTTACTATGCCGCCGAGCCGCTGGGAAAAAACCTGATGGTGATCTCACTCAACACCATGCCGTTCTCTCCGCTCGTGCAAGCCAGCGGAGACGCCAGTGAAACCGATGAGGCAGCCGTCGATGCAGAACTTGCCTGGTTTGACTCAAAGCTGGCTGCAGCCCAGGCCGCCGGCCAGAATGTGTGGCTCCTGATGCATGCGCCTCCGGGAGCGGATGAGGCCACCACGGCAAACAACATTACCTCCGCTGGGCACCTCGCAGCCGCCACTATGATGTGGGAGACGAACTATCAGGCTACGTTCATGCAAATACTTCAGAAGTATCCGGGAGTTATCGCAATGACGCTTGCCGGCCATACCCACATGGACGAATATCGCATCGTGCTGCCAAATACATTGCTCGAGATTACACCCGCCATAAGTCCGGTCTTTACCAACAATCCGGCTTACAAGATCTTCACTCTCGATCAAAATACACTCGCACCGGTCGACTTTATCTCCATCAATTGCGACCTCTCCATCAAACCAGCGCAGTTCAGTAATTACTACACATTCTCCACGGCATATTCGGTGACGAATACAATGCCCGCGTTTCTCACGGGGTTATATCCTGCGCTCCTCACCAGCAACCAACTCCAGACGCTTTACCGCAGTTACTATTTCTCCGGAAATAACTCCCCGAGTCCCATCACAGACCTCAAATGGCCTGCTTACTGGGCCGGAATCGGACTTATGTGGGAGCAGGATTTGACCAATGAGGTGAACGCCCTTTCATGAGACCCGCCATGCAAGGACTGGTTGTTCCAGGCCTCCCATCTTCGGCACTCTTGTGGCCGGGAAGACGTGTGAGTTTGGTTCGTCAATGGTTGTGAACTTCGCCGGCGTTGGGGAGGCAACATCACGGAAGTGCAAAGTAGCTTCCATCAGCGGCGATGTGAAATCATAACCATCGACAGGCGCGAGGCGTGCTGAATTCGTGTGTTCTGAATTCCTGGCAAAGGGGCTTGGCAACAGCTGTGCTCAGGCTCCTCTTTGGCGCCTCCCGGCTAATCTGCGAATTCGGTGACAACGCGATCTGCCCGGAAACGTTCCATTGCATCCATATTCAGCTCAATCCCTAAACCGGGCTTGTGCGGCAGCGCGATTTGTCCGTCTACGAGTTCGAGTTCTTCGCGGACCAGATCGCGGCGCAGGGCGGATTCGGAGAGAGCCGAGGGCAGGAATTCGATATAGGGGCAGTGCGCGTTGGCAAAACAAAGATGAGCCGATGCGGCAATCCCAATGCCTGTCTTCCAGCAATGAGGAACAACGAGGCGTCCCCGATCGGCGGCCATATCGCAAACGCGGCGCGCTTCAGTCAGGCCGCCTACGCGGCCCACATCTGGCTGAACGACGTCGACTTTGGCTCGATCGAGCAGCTCGAGGAATTCGAACCGCGAGTTCTGCAATTCTCCGGTGGCGATGCGGATGGGCGAGTGGTCATGAAGGAATGCATAGCCGTCATGATCGTCAACCTGGAGCGGCGTTTCGACAAAAAAGACATCGTAAGGCTCAAGGCGGTTGATTGTGCGCAGGGCCTCCTTGGCATTGTTCCAGCTATAGACGGCATCGACCATGAGGGTAAAGTCGGGACCGACAGCTTTGCGGCAGGCGGCTGTAAGTTCCACCACCAGGTCATCGCTGGCCTGCAGTCCCTGATGGCTGTAAGGTCCTTTTACGCCGGCTTCGATTTTGGCGGCCCGAAATCCAAGCCGCTTGGCTTCTGTGATCTTCGCGGTCAGCGAACTGAGAAACTCCTCCGGCGTTCCGCCCACCGGCAGCAGTGAAGCATAGGCGGTGACGTGGGTCTTTCTGGCTCCGCCCATGATTTGCCAGCAGGGCAGTCCGAGGATCTTGCCGCGAAGATCCCACAACGCCATGTCGATGGCTCCAATCGCACAGATCCCCAGGCCACGGCGCCCGGTCATGATGCTGCCGACATAGAGTTTCTCCCATATGGCTTCTACGTTCAGTGGGTCCTCGCCCAACAGCATCTCTTCCAACCCGCGGCCAAGGCTGTGCGTGCCGCGCGCGTGGATCATGGCTTGCGCCACCCAGGGATTAGTATCTGTTTCGCCGATGCCGAAAAGGCCCTCGTCCGTATGGATGATGACGACAATATCGTCCTGCGCGGAAGAGCAGGCCGCTGAATCATAGTCCGGGACCAGAAGAACGTGTGTTTCCACCCTGGCGATTTTCATGTTCCTTCTCCTTTCATGCCAATCAAGCGGTCGGGGCGAACCTGCTTTTTGTGCCGTGCCTAAAGTGTGTGAGCAAAGCCAGTCAGAAGCTCTGCTCCCCGCGAAGTAACTGCAACGACCGATTCCAGACGTATTCCGTATTCGTCCTTGAGATAGATGCCGGGTTCGAGGGCTATGACCATGCCTTCAACAAGAACAGCCTCGTTATAAGGAACGATCCGTGGTTCTTCATGCCAGGTGACCCCGATGCCGTGACCGGAGTGATGGGGAAAGCTGGAGCCGTCATGAGTCATCGCCAGTCGCAGAAAATGGTCGAGCTCAGAGACACGCAGTCCCGGCTTTATCCTGGCAATTGCCTCATGAAGAGCCGCAAGAACGCGTTCGAAATGCGATTCCTGTTGCTTGTTTCGAGAGCCGATGGCGAACGTGTTGCACGAGTCTCCCCAGTAGCAATCATGGCGGACAATGATGTCGACGAGAACCAGGTCCTGCCTGCAGATGGTTCGCGAGGTTGGAACGCCACCCACCAAAGCGGTGCGCGGACCGGAGAGCAAATCGGCCAGGACGGGTACGCGGCATCCGGCCTCGGCTTCGATTTCCGCGTGAATCAGGCTGAACAGCTCAATCTCCTTCATCCCCTCGCGTGCGTGCTGCTTTGCAGCGCGCTGACCGCAATCGCAGAAGCGCACAGCCCGCCGGATGCGCTCGAGCTCTGAGGGTGTCTTGATGGCTCGCAGCTCGCCCAGGGCGGCAGAAACCTCAACGAAGCGCAATTGCGGAAACGACTCGGTAAGGGCGACGAGCACGGCGGCAGGCAAACAGGCGAGCTCCACACCGATGGTTGCATGCGCACAGGAGCCGAGCTGGGTTTCTAATGCAACAATCAAGGATTGGATGCCCGGCAACGGCTCCCGATAGACGTACCCGGCAAAGCGGACTTGATTGAAAACCGAGTCCGGAGGTGCATCTTCGCCCTCGGCAAGAAACAGCACAGGCGATTGGCCATGCAGCCAGAGCAGGGCTGCAGGGCATGGCAGCCAGGGCGCCGCTCCTGACTCAATTTGAGTTTCGTAGTCCGCAAAATATGCCAGGCTCGCGGGAGAAGTGAGCAAAACGCCATCAATGGCGTTTGCGGCCAGCGCGGGTTCGAGGCGCGAAAACGGTGTCTCAGTCATCGAGGCTCGCTTTCTCGCCCGGCGCCGGAGAAGAAACGTTGGACGGAAAGGAAATCAATGGGCAATGACGTCGTGCCGTTGAGTACGAGATCGGCGAGAGCTGTGCCGATCAAAGGCGCGAACTTGAAGCCGTGGCCAGAGAAGCCTGCGCCAAAGACAACATTCCTGAAGACCGGGTGACGATCGACGATGAAGTGTTCATCGGGCGTGAGGGTGTAGAGGCAGGTCATTGAGCGGTGCAGGCGGCCCGCGGATCCGGCATACGGACCGGCGAGGCCAGGCATGTACTTCGAGGCGGTCTTGCGAATTGGATCGAGATCGCTTGCGTCTGGCGGCGCGGCGGGGCTATCGGCGTCGGGCAGGTCGATTCCGCCCATGTGCTCCGCCATCTTGACGCCGAATCCGGGCACGCTGGGAAATCCATAAAGGAAATTCTCGGGAAAAGTGAAGACGGGTACACGATCGGCGGCGAAGAGCTCGGGGACGAGCGGATCGAACCATACGAGTACCTTGCGCCGGACCGTGAGCGGCAAACCAAGATCGCGCAGCAGCTTTCCGGCCCATGCGCCGGCAGTGATCACCAGGCTTCCGGCTGTGACTGTCTCGTTTTGCAGTTCGACTCGAACGTGGCCGCCGGAGGCGCTCCAGCCTATGACCGGCTGGTCGAGAACGCACTCCGCGCCCAGGGCGGCGGCGTGCGCGTGGCTGCTGCGGATGGAGGCGTCCACATCGATCCATCCTGCCTGCGGGTCGAAGATCCCGGCATAGTTCTCTGGAATCTGAAAAGCGGGATAACGCCGGTAGACTTCGCTTGCTGAAAGTGTCTCCACCTGCAAACGGTTGATGGATGCGCTGTCGATAACAGCCTTGAGAAATGCTTCACCAGGAGGACCCATAGAGAGCATCCCGGTGCGGTGCAGCAGTTTTGCGCCGAATTCTCCGGCTGCCTGGTCCCACAACTCGCCGGCGCGCTGCGCAAGCTTCACATAACCTGTCCCTTCGGGATAGGCAATGCGGTAGATGCGCGTGCCGCCGGAGTGGCTGCCATGGTGGTGCGGCGGCGTGAAGCGATCGAATCCGATCACTGAGAGTCCACGGCGAGCCAGTTCGACGGCGGCGAAGCTGCCCATCGTTCCAAGCCCGATGACGGCCGCGTCGTAATGGGATCGTCTTGTCATGTCAGCGTGTTCTGCTCCGTAAGAAGCTTTTCAGAGGTTCAACTACTGTGGGAACTCAAGGCACACACACCGGGCAATAGAATGATGAGGACCGCAATGGCAAAAGCCGGCATGGGTACCGGCGCAAAGGGAAGGGTGCCGGCTCGGGAGCCCTGCGCAGCCCCGATCTGAGTGGAGAGTGGTCTCATGCTTCCTGTTCCCGCGCGAAACTTGACACCGGACCTGACGCACCATTCCTGCCGGAAAAGGACGATTCTTCGGGCCAGACGGATATCGATTTGTTTCGATATTATAGCACATCATACCTGTCTGCTATGATCGAAAATTGAGGCCGAAAAGGCCCTCGGCCAGCCGCTTGAGGAACGAGCCTTCTTGCGCCGTCAGTCGACTTTATTTTCGGAGGAAAATGTCGTGATTGAACGACTCCAGGTTCCGAATGCACCCAGGCCCGCAGGTCCCTATTCGACCGCGGTACGTGCAGGAGAGTTTCTCTTTATCTCAGGACAAGGTCCCGTGGATCCAGTCTCGGGCCAAATGCAGGCACAGGCGAGTATCGACGAGCAAACCCGGCTTGTGCTCAACAATGTGCGAACCATCTTGAATGGCTGTGGGGCCGATCTGGAGCATGTCGTGAAATGTTCGGTTTTCCTATTAGATCCAAAGGACTTCAGCGCGATGAACGCGGTTTATGCCGAGGTTTTCGGAGGAAACAAACCAGCACGCACCACGGTGGCAACGGGGATGGTGGCCGAGGGTATGAGGATCGAGATCGATTGCGTGGCCTACGTGCCGCGTCCGTCCTAGAAGCCGGCCATGCCTTGGGCGCCTGGATGAGGAACCCAATCGAGAGAGAGCACACTCTCCCATCGAAGAATGTTGCTCTCGCCATGAAATGTCATTCCGGCGGCTGCCTCGGCTACCGAAGGACTGCCCCAATATGGGAAGCAGAGATCATGACCCAGGAGCCCGCTGATCAACCGCGCTTCTGCGTCCGCGCCGTAGATTGGCCCGTGAATCGCCGGGGCAAACTGGTCGGAATCAATCGTGGTGCGGTTTTGAATCCCGAGCGGATTGAGATTGCAGGCAAGTTTTGAGGCAATTTCGGCGCCGTGGCCTCCGCACTCCAGAATGATCACTCGAGTCAGTTCAGACTCGATCTGCCAGGCCTTGCGGCCGTGATAGGTGATCGTCGGAACTCCGGAGCCGGGAACAGCCGGACGAAAAGCTGGACTCATTTCAGCATTGCGCCTGAATCCCCGGAGGGATAGCATTCGCGCACAGGATACCTGTATGATAACCGGGTTAGACGCCGAGAGCCTTCCTCAGCAGGGAGGGTTTGTGCGTGTCTGACCATGCTTTATTCCGGAGATAAGAGATAGCAGATGGAACGTTCTGAGAATAGTGGCCGGTTGATCGTCATCACCGGCGGGGGAAGCGGTATTGGCAAAGCCACGGGTCTTCTTTTGGCGGCGCGTGGCGATACGATCGCGATCCTGGACAAGAATGGCGAAAGGGCAAATGAGGTGGCTCAAGAAGCTTTGGAGCGGGGAGGGTGCGGAGCCATCGCTTTGGCCTGCGACGTGTCGGACGAGCGGCAAGTGACGGAGTCATTCGCGCGCATTCACGAGCGCTTCGGAGCCCCGTACGGGATCTTCGCCAATGCCGGCATCGACATGGGCGGACTGATCCACGAGATGCCGATCGAGCGTTGGAAGTTCATCGTCGACACCAACCTTACCGGCGTTTTCCTGACTTGCAAGCATGGTCTTCAGCAGATGCTGGATGCGCACATTGCCGGCTCGATTGTCTGTACGTCGTCGCCGGCCGGATACGTGGCCCAGGCGGCGGGCCGGGCAGGCGCTTACAGCGCTACCAAGGGCGCCATTTCTTCTCTGGTGCGCTGCATGGCGGTCGATTACGCGCCCTTCGGCATCCGGGTGAATGCCGTGGTTCCTGGGGCAACGGAAACCGGATTGTGCTGGAATAACGTTCCTGCCGATGAAGTGGAAAAGATGCGGGCGCAACTCTCGCGAGAGATTCCCCTGGGCCGTCTGGCACAGCCGGAAGATCAGTCCCCGCTGGTGGCGTGGCTTTTGTCTGACGAGGCCGGCTATGTAACGGGCGCTCACTTTGTTTGCGATGGTGGAATCCTGGCCAAGTCTTCCATCAGCGTTTAGACCGGGCGTGCGGAACAGGGAATCGAATCGCGCGGTTGGAAGCTGTTCAATTGGCGCCGGGAAAGCGAGTGGTTGACGGTCAGGCGCTCAAGACGGTTGCTTCGAGTGCTGCGTCTTCAGCTTTCTCCGTGCGCTCCAAAGCTCCTACGATCAAACTCTCGGAGTAGGAGATGTGGTCGATCATGGCCTGGCGTGACTTTTCCGGGTCGCGCTGCTTGATGACGTCGAGCAGATCCCGATGCGAGGTCAATTCGTAGTTCTTGAAGGCAGCCAGGTCTTCCACGCTGGTTTCAAGCAGCACGCCGGCCCTGGCCATCAGGCGAGTGAACGAGCGCACCAGCTTTGCCAGCACCGGGTTGTGGCTCGCCTCCGCAAGAGCGCAGTGAAATTCGGTTGCAATGGCGGCTATGCTCTCCTGCTTCTGGATGGAGCGGTCAATCGCGATCAGGACATCTTCCATCTTCCAGAAATCTTCAGGGACGGCGCGTTCGGTTGCCAGCGCCGCGATGCTCGACTCCACCAGCTTGCGGGCCTCGATCACATCCATCAAGGCTTCCTTTTCAAGCAGGAGTGCGAGCACATCCGCGTGGACGATATACTCCGTCGAAACGGTTTTAACGAAGCAACCCGAGCCTGGCTTGATTTCAATCAGGTTCAGAACGGCCATCATTTGAAGAGCTTCACGAATTCCGGTGCGGCTTACGCCGAAGTGATCGACGAGCTCATTCTGCGAGGGTAGCTTGTCGCCCGGCTTGAAGGTACCGTCCTTGAGCCACCCGATGAGCTGATCGAGCGTCTGAGTCGACAGGCTTTCACGGGTCGCGCCAATATAAGTAGTGCGTGACTGTTCGATTGCCACGGGATATCCTCGTATAACTCCAAACATATCATACCGTACATACCGCTCATCGGAAAGTGCCTGCGGAAAGTACCTGCTACCGGGCCGTTGCCTGACTGGGTTTGCGGGTTTCACGAGCAAAAAACGCTGAGGTAACCGCGCCCGCTTTTAGCTGTCCTTTGCTTCGATCAGCTCAAAATCGCTTCTCGGCCCTCCGCCTTCGCTCGCCGCGCTTCAGTTGCGGTCGGCGGCAAAGACAGAAGCACGATGGCAATGATGCCGCAGGCGACTCCAACCGACTGGAGCGAGGTGATGTGCTCGTGCAATACCAGGGGCGCAAGCAGTACGACCGGCAGCGGATAGAGGGCGGTAAACACAGTAACGATAGAGGCAGATCCGCCCAGCCGCATAGCCTCGAAGATTCCCCAGGAACCGAGGTTGCTCAACAGCCCGCTCAACAGGCCGTAGAGGATAGACCGGTGCGTGTAGATCGATAGCGACTCATGCGGCAGAACCAGTGGTTGAGTGAGAAATGTCCCGAGGACCAGGAGCACCATCAGGGATTCAGCAGAGATGCGATTGGTGGACATCTTCTGGAATATCCCCGTGACACCCCAGGTGACCAGCACGCCGAACGCGAACCAAAGCCAGGAAATATGCAGAAGAGTGCTCCTTTCAAATCGAGAATATGACGAATGCAGCTACCGCGAAAAAGAGCCCGGCTAACTGACCGCGCGTCAGTCTTTCGTGCAGAAAAATCACCGCAAGAAGGACCGTAACAAGTGGATAGAGAGAGCTGATAACCGTAACTACTGAAGTGTTTGCCGAACTGCGGTAAGCCGCGAAGAGAGCCAGTTGTCCAAGGCCGGAGAGCACTCCCACGATCAGGCCATAGGTGATTCCGGAGAAGCTTTTTTCCATACGGAAGCGGCGAAAGGCCAAAAACACAATGCCCACGGGCAAGCCGCCCCAATTGAACAGGTACTGCATGGTTTTGGGCGGAATTTCGTTGCCGCCGATCTTGGAAAAGAAGATCCATGGCACGTAACAGACAATGCAGAAGATACAGCACCAGAACCAGCGAGCCGTAAGTGCTTTGGGGATTCTCAGTGTTTTCTCCTCGCAGTCAAGCTCTGCCTTTTTTGAACAAACTAGCCTGCTGAACCGGGGGCCCGGCGCTGGCTTACCGGACTGGACTTGCCGTGTAGTTATCATCCGCCGAATGCGTGGTGGCGCGTGCGCCGGCGGAGGATACGGTCAGGGCAGCAATCTTACGGCGGCAAAACCATTGGCCGCAAGTGGAAGATGAATTTCGTGGTGCTCAATCGGCAGCGGCTCAAGATCTCGCTCCAGCAGATCGGTGCGTATCGCGCGGCTATACCCGGCAACGAAGATGGTCAGCGGTCCCGTCTTGCCGGCGACCTCCCACAAGCGAAGCAGGTTGCCGGCGCCATCGGCCGTCTTTAGCGTGGTTGCAATGGCTCGCGAGGAGTCTACCCGGACGGTGGGTTGCGACAACGTGGCCCGGGGCACTGTCCCAATATGCGCCAGAATCGGATTGGTAACGTTGCGGCTCCAGGGAAATATCTCCGCGCCGTCATAATCCGAATGGTGCGCGCGCAGGGAGTAACGCAACCGGAAATCGGTAGCGCCGTGCTGGTCGTGAGTCGCTTCCTTGTAGTTCTGATCGTTGCCGACGGCTTCAAAGGTAATTGGCCCCAGGTCCTGACGAATCACAAACGCATCCAATGGCGCGATCGTGACACCGCCTTGCGGAGAAGAGACATCGACGAAATTCTGAATGGCAAACTGTTTTGGGTTCGCGCCGGGCAACAGGTCGCCATCGGGCTGGGGAAAAGGCCTTTCGACGGCGCCGGTGGTCTCGATTCGCTCGACTGCGCCTTCGCGCGCAACCGGAAACGACTGAGTCAGGCGCTGCTCCTGCGTGGTGACCGGCTTGTGAATTGCGATGTCCAGGTCAACTCGGTCAAGATCCGCATAGACCGTTATCAGGCTGGTGATGGCAATCCCTTCAATTGTGCCCGAAACTTTAAGCCGCGCGAGAACCGGGCCCTGGGCAACGACTTCGGAGTGCACATCGGAAAGCAGGTGCTCATGCCCATCGAAGAATATTGACTGCCCAATGGTTTTTTGCCCCGGCATGCGCAACTCAGTGTTTGTGGATTTATCCACCAGGCTGCTGATGCCGCCGGTCTGCGGATCAATTTGCAAACGGTAATAGGGGCTCTCCAATTCGAGCGGGGCGGCGCGGAGTTTCGCTTGGCTCGGTTGTGAAGCCGAACTGGATGTGAGGTTGAGTGTTGAAAAAGAAAATCCAGGCATTTTGGGAGACACGAAATAGAGTGCGCGCTTTCCCTCTTCATCCACGATCTGCGAAGCCCGGCCGCGCACGCTGTTTACACCATCCGGAACGGGAACCGAAACCAGGTCGGCGCGCTCGATGCTGAGGCTGTTGAACAGAGTCACCGCGGAATTCCCCGGCGTGAGCCCCGCGGCGCTCCAGCCCTGCTGCAGCAACTGGTCATCGAGTTCGACGAGCTTCAGGCCCCAGTGCTGGCGAAGATCTGCATTGACAAGCCGGTTTGCATCGCTGGCGCCGTTCCAGGCATGGTCGGCCAGCATGGCCAGGTTCCACTCCGCGCTGCGATGGGTTTCCCGCGTGGTTTCGGCAATGGAGGGATTGGCGCGGGCGGACACAGCCAGGAGCGCCTCACTGGCCAGGAATGAGCGCTCTCCCGAACGCATGCGCATGGCATGATCGGCCAGCGTGACGGGCCAGTTATCCCAGGATTGGCCGAAGTCTCCGCTTAGAGTAGGCATGAAATGCTGCTGATCTTCCACTTTGTCCACTGCCTCAACAAATTGTGGCAGGGTTGCGTTGATGAGCTTTGCATGGGGCTTGGGACGCGCGTTGTATTGAATGATGCCGTCGGCGAATTTGGGCGTGAACTGGTCGACTTTAGGCCCGTTGTCACCGTGGGTACCGCTGGCGAGTATGACGTGTAAAGGATAGGCAGTTCCGAATTGCTGGTAGTGCGGCAGCAATTCCTGCTGGATCAAGTCAGGGTTCTTGAGCAGATCGCGTCCCTGGACGTAACCCCATTTTTCTGATGACCATTTGTCCATCAGCACCCGGATCTGGCTCCCGTCGGCCCCCTTCCAAACAAAAAATGGCGGATTCTCCAGCTTTGAAAAGGTCGAATCGTAATCGAGAAAGGGAATGATGAGCCATTTGAATCCACTCGCAGACAGAATTGGCTCGGCGCCCCAGGGCAATGCCGGCTCTTCAATGTGCTCAGCCGTGCGGATCGAAATACCCCATTGTTCCTCCATGCGGCGGGCCGGGTAAAGATCTCGCAGTTCGCTCTCTACGCTCTGAAAACCCCATAGATTGTTATTCAGATAGGCCCCGACCGAAATGCGCCCTTCGCGGATGCGGCGAAGAAATTCATCCTTCCGCTCGGGATAATACTCGAGGAAGACCGTGCCTTCCTGCGTAATCGAAAGATTGTAGCGATCGCGATTCTCAGGGCTCTCCTTGTCGGTCCGGTTCATCTCATCGAGATGAGAGAGGATCACGTCCGCATAGGCTTTGCGCGTCTGCTTTTCATCCCACCCCCAGGTGTAGTCCGAACAGGAATCGTTGGTGATGTAAACCGTCCAGGCGGAAGGATCGGAAACGGCCTGTGCGAAGGCGCGCTGAGGAACCGCAATGGCGAGCGCAAAGCAGAAAAGGAAGCCCGGGATCAACCAGGCACATTGCCGGGTAGCTTTTGGAGCCGGCGTATCCCGGCGCGTCCAGATCAGCTCGCGATTGGTTTGTAACATGTAAGACTCCTTCAGATCCCATCTTCGCCGGATGTTGCTTCAATCCGTGAGTACCGGGCAGTCGATGCCTGAAAAACAGCAGCCAGCCAAAATGAGGCGGCTGCTCACAAACTGAGCAAGCCGCTTCAGGCCGCGATTGTGTGCAACTTCAACAACTGCGAAGCGCACTTAGAACAGGAGTTTCAACGCCACCTGCATAATGCGCGGGTCGCGCGCGGATGTGACATACCCGAATCCGCCCTGCCCCGAATTGTCGAAGTTACCCGAAGGATTGTTGAACTGGGCGTGATTGAAAATGTTGAACGCTTCTGCGCGGAACTGAATCTTGGTCGACTCCCAGATGTTGGTCGTCTTCAGCAGCGCCATGTCTGTGTTCAGAATGCCGGGTCCGGTGAAGAATCGGCGCGACACATTTCCAATCTGGCCCATTGTCTCGGCGACAAAATAGTTGGGATTGAAATAAGGGTTGTTGAGGTTGCGGGGATTGCGGTCCACATACAGCTTGGCGCCATTGTTGGCCGCGCTGGGCGTATCGATCGGCCCGCCAAATGTTCCACTGAGCGAGTTATCGTCGCTTTCAGAGAGCTGGATTGGCTCGCCACTGGCGAAGGTCGAGATGCCTGAGATTGCCCAACCATTCGCAAGGTAACTTACGAAATCTCCGTTTCTGGTAAAGCGGTCGAAGGGCAACTGAAACGTATAGCTGACGGTAAGATCCTGGGGAAGATCGAAGATCGACAGTCCTCGGCTCTTGGCCGGATCGTAGTTATCCACCGGGTCGGCCATGCCTGATCCGTTGTCGATAGATTTGGAGTATGTGTAAGCGACAAGAATACTGGTGTACTTGTCGGTGTGCTTCAGGCCTGCCTGCAGGGAGTTGTAGCTGGAACTGGCAATGGTCTGAGTGAAGGGATTGCTGCCAAAGTCGTTTCCGAAGAGAGGACGGGTGCCGTTGACGACTGTTCCGTTCGCGAGGGTGTAGACGTTCTGTTCACCGAAGGGGCCGCAGACCGGTGAGCCGGGAGCCAGGTTGGCCGGGTTGCTCAACTGCAGACAGAGACCCGGATCTCCGGGGTTCGATTCAACAAAAGCGAGCATCTTCCGGCCAACGGTTCCCACGTAGCTCACGCTCAACACCGTCCCCGCTCCCAACTGCCGCTCGACTGACAGTTCGAAATCCTGCATGTAGGGGAGCTTGTTTTTCGGATTGATGTAGTTGCCGCCGGTAAGCGGGATAACCTGCGCCCAGTTGAAACTGTTATCGGGATTGCTGGGAGACACGTTGGTGGGTGGAAAGCTAAAAGGAAACTTGATGCCTTCAAAGTGGCCGGTCGACCGATCGATGTAGGGCGAGCCCAACACCGGAGGCGTTGGCGACTGATAATACAGCCCGTAGGGAGCCGACCCGGTGGCGTAGAAATATCCCACGTCCTCAATCGACGTGTAGAAGAGCCCATAGCCGGCACGAATGCTGGTTTGCCCCGCTCCCCCCAGAATCTTTCCAAGCAGTCCTTCCGATTCATTGGGCGTGAATGCCACTCCGAACCGGGGAGCGAAGTTGTGGTAGAGGATCGGCGACAGGGTCCTGGGCACGCCGGGGTCACCTGGGACCACGAGTCCCATGGGCGCTCCGGGAAATACCTTCGACTGTTCACCGGGTATGAGCGTCTCCAGCTTGTTTTGGGTGTCGAACCACGGTGTGCTCACTTCCCAGCGAAGACCGTAGTTCAAGGTGACGGTTGGCGTCGCGCGCCAACTGTCCTGCCCGTAGACGCCGTAGTATTTGCCGCGCGAATCCAGCACCTGGTAGCTGGCCTGGGTGAGCTGGGCGGGAGCGCCAATGATAAAGTCGGCGAAATCAAGCCCGGTTTCCTCACCGCTGAAGTTGAATTGTCCGTTGGCTGCGGGATTCAGGCGGACATTGATTTGGTCGTAGTGGAAGTTTCCGCCGAACTGAAGATTGTGGGTGCCGATGATCTTGGTGAGGTTGTCAACGACCTGGGCCGTGTTGTCGTACTGGTTCCTGCCGCTGGGCGGTAATCCAAAACTGTAATTGTTGAAGCCCATCGACGGCACCCCTTGCAGAGCGGGGTTCACGGGTCCGATGCCCCCCGTGGCGTTCCACGGCGTGTTGAAGCCCAGCGAAGCAAGGGTCACGCCCAGGCCTCCGACGGGGGTGCCGGACTCTGCGGAATTACGCAGATAAACCAGGCGGAAATCGTTGACCGTGGTGTTGTTCAAGGTGCTAGTGAGTCCCAGGTTCGCCACCTGATTCCGCGCCTTGTTCAATGCATTGAAGCCGGGAATATTGTCTGAGTAATACGGATTATTCGACGACGGCTGGTCGAAGAAGTAGTAACCGAACAGGCCTCCTAAGTGGGTCTTGGTATCGACGCGGATCGCAGTCTTGTTTTCGGTCAGGGTCTGATTGTATGCCGAAGTCTGATAGTACGACTGCCCCGGCACATTCGATGTGGGAATGTATTTGAGTGTGGCCACGGCCACCGGCGACCAGGCGCTGGTTGGAATGACCGCATTGGGAAAGACGCATTGGGCGGTGGTGGTGCAACCCGGCGTGTAGTAGGCCTCGCCCGAAGTCACCGGATAATTTAATTCCTGAGACAGGATGTTGGCCCAGTATGCGCCGTTCACGCCCGACCCTCCGTTGGCCGGGTCGGATGATGCAAAGGCCGCCGCCTGATCGATCAAGTTGCCGGTGCGGTCGTCGTTGGACGGGACCGGGAAGTATTGCGCCGCGCCTATGATCTGGCGCGTTCCCTCGAAATCGCCAAACCAGAAAATCTTGTTCCTTCTGATTGGTCCGCCCACGGTTCCGCCAAACTGGTTCTGAATGAAGACGCCGCGGTCCGCGGAAAAGAAGTTCTTCGCGTCGAGATCGGTATTGCGCAGAAAGTCGAACAGATCGCCATGGTACTCGTTGGTTCCGGACTTGGTGACAACGTTGACCTGGCCGCCGCTGTAGTTTCCATATTCCGCATTGAAGTTGTTGGTGATGATGCGGAATTCGGCGATCGAATCGAGATTGGGCACAATGCCGGGAGCATTCTGCATCTTCTCCTCAGCGTCCGCTCCGTTCACCATGAACCCATTCGAATTGGGCCGGCCGCCGTTCATCGATTGAACTCCCTCCCCGCCGCCGGTGGTGGAATTTCCCTGGTAGGGATTCACGCCGGGTTGCAGAGTGAGCAAATCAAGATAGGAGCGGCCATTGAGAGGAGCAGACGTGATCTGCTGGCTTTCAATCACTTCACCCATCTGAGTGCTCTGCGTCTCAATCCTCAGATCTTCGCTTTTGACCGTGACCGTGTCGGTGACCGCGCCGAGTTGCAGCTTGATGTCGATGCGGATCGCGGAGTTGGCGTCGATCCTGATGCTCTTCTCGACAAAATCGCGGAAACCGGGATGTTGGACGGTTAGATCGTATGTGCCGACTGCGAGGCTAGGAAAGCTGTAAAAGCCCTTATCGTCAGACACCGCGGCGGTCTGCAATCCGGTGGCTTGCTCCGTGATAGTGACCGTTACTCCCGGCACGACAGCACCACTCTGATCCACGATCAGGCCTGAAATCATACCGGTAATGCCCGCCCATGCAACTGCCGATCCCAGGATGGCTACTGCGACCGCGCTAGCTGCCCGGATGAGCCTTTTACACCCAATTGAACGCGTCATATACGAAATCCTCCCTGAAGTTTTTCCACAAACCCGGTCAAAATGGTTCACCCACTTCAATCCGCAAGTTGTTGATCGAACATTGCTGCACAGCATATCATACCGGTACGCTATGTCAAGTTGGCCGCGGTTACGGAACTCATCGGAAGGGATTCAAAGCCAGGTTCTGGGGTCCGCCGCATAACTCTCTGTGCTGAGGGAAAAACCTGTGCTGCCGTGCTTGGCAAACGGCAACACCATACGCAGCCGAAACCGGCCTGGGTGTTTCTGACCTTCCCCCTGGATGGCGGCAGGATGTGCCCGATTTGCCTCGAAGTTCTTGGCAATGAAAGGATGAGCTAGGGCCAGGGACAACTCGTCTTCAAATCCAAAAAAGACGGAAGCCGTTACCAGTTGTGGCTTGCCCGGAACCGGCCTCTTCGACGCCATGTTGCAACTTCATCCCCTGAGACAAACCCAACGTTCTATCCCTCATGCGAGGTATTCTGCCAAAAAACTCACCTTCTCTTGGTTACTTTCTCCTGTTATAAGTTGACATTTCATAAATTGACAACTCATAATATGTATTTGAAGGAATGGCCATCCAGCCGGTGCCCGGACATGACCATCAAGCCAGATCCTTTCTATAACCGAAAGCTCGAACTTGCAGCCCTAGACCGCGCATGGAAGCGCCACGGTGCAGGTGGGCAGATGCTGCTCCTGTATGGACGCAGGCGGTTGGGCAAGACGTTCCTCTTGCAGCGTTACTTCACGGCTGGCGTAGACGGAAACGAACCCGAAAAGCCACACTGCTACCTTCTAGCAGAGCAGTCCACTGCCGCCACACAGCGGCTCACCCTCGCCCGCCAATTGATCGCAGCACTTCCCGGTGAAGGCGTCTCCGCCGAAGATGTTGCTGTTTCGTGGAACGCTCTTCTTCGCTACGCCTCTCAACAGGCAAAGGGGCGCAAGAAGGGGGCAGGCCGCTTTGCTCTTATCCTCGATGAATTCCCGTACTTGGTGGATCAGACTCCGGAGTTGCCTTCCATCCTGCAAGCATGGTGGGATCGCGAAGCCGTTCATTCTCCGCTATTCATAGTCCTCTGCGGATCACAGCTCTCCGCCATGGCGGCTCTCGGGCAAGAGAGTGCTCCACTGTTCGGGCGATTCAATGCCGGAATCTTTCACCTCGACCCGCTTCACTACGAAGACGTGGCGGCCTTCTACGCAGATAGCCCCCATTACGGCGTTGTCGAGAAACTGCTCATGTACGGCGTCTTTGGCGGAACGCCGCGCTATCACGCACTTGTCGATACGTCGCGCCCTCCTGCCGAAGAGATTGTTGCTCTGCTGATGCAGCCACGCGCAATCCTGGAAAATGAAGTACGGTTTCTGCTCGGCAGCGAACAAATCCGCGACCCGGCTCCGTACAATGCCATCCTGGCAGCGATTGCCGGCGGCGAAACGAAATTCAATGGCATTCAGCAGTTGATTGGCGTGGAGCGCGGTGCGCTTTCCGGTTCCCTGCGCACGTTGCTGGAGCTGGGCTGGATTCGGCGTGAATTTCCCTTCGGCGAAAGCTCTGAGCGAAGAGCTCTCTATCGCGTTGCCGATCCCTTTCTGACATTCTGGTATCGCTTCGTTGCGCCGTTGGCCAGCGCCTTGCAATTCTCAGACCCGACTTCGGTATACGCTGTACAGGTAGCCCCGCGACTGTCCGAATACATGGGCTGGTCGGTTCTTGAAGAGATATGCGGCCAATGGCTCCAACGGAACGGCCAACAGCGCCTCGGCCTCAACGTTCGACAGATGGCCCGATACTGGAGCCGGGATGGCCGCACGGAGATAGACCTCATGGCTGAACTCGACGACGGAACATTTCTCTTCGGTGAGTGCAAATGGCATACAGAGACCGTTACGCGGTTAAACGATCTGAGCGTCTTGCAAGCCAAGGTCGCCAGCCTTCCAGAGGCTCGGTGGCGGAACCAGCCCCGTTACATCCTTTTCGCATTAGGCGGCTTCACTTCCGAACTTCAGCAACTCGCTGCCGATCCTGCTGAAAGGCTTTTCCTGGTCACTCACACTGACATGTTCGACGTGATCACTTAAATATGCGAAGTCTTCAACTCGTCGGACTGAAATCACGATTCGGTAGGTTACGACCAAATGATCATTCCTGCTCTTTGATAACTCGCTTACTGAAGAAGCTCCTCTCAGTTGAGGCCCGCTGTTCGTAAAGGGTCAGTCCGCCCGCCTGTGGTTCAACCACGCCGGGCCGTCTTAGTCTGGGCGCGCGACCTCTAAAGAGAAGCGCGCGGTCACCTTCACTGAGTCGCCTGATAAGCGGGCTGGAATCCATATCGGTCACTTCCCAGGAAACTGTCTTCGCCGCTGGAGTTGCAAATTCGATATTAGGAATGCGCTGTTGGAGTTGTAAGGTCACAAAATACCGCGCATTCATTTGGGAAGCAGGATGGATTTCTCCGTATGGCAGCAATTCGGGAAGTCGTCGGCCAATCCGAAATGCATGACGGCGTGGCGTGAAGAAAAGATCTCCAGCTGACGGGTTCCCGGAGTTCAGTGCTCCAGACTGCCGTATTTCGGCTGGGTAGACGTGTTCGGACACACTGCTCAGCGTTTCAGCAGCGGACAAAAATACTTCTCTCCCGAATCTGCCGAGCTCATCCAGATCACTTAGATCGTCTCCGAAAATCGTGATCTCCATGCCTGCTAATTGATCGGCCTGTACTGCTCTTACTTCTATTACGGGCACAGCACGCTGATTGATGTTCTTTTGAAGTTTCTTGTAAAGTTCGATCTTTGAAAGGTCGAATTCCTCGCAGATGCCTTTTATCTTCTGCAAGTATCCCGCGGCCTCGTAGAAGAGAGGCGAAGTCGCCTTCATCTTAATTACTATGGACGCCTCAACATTCAGGCCCAGAATGGCGCGGTTTGTCCAATTATGGCTTCCTACCCATAGTTCTGCTGCCCCATCTGTAGACCAAAACAACAACATCTTTGGGTGTAGCAGTGAGGGTGGTTCTTTGCGCTTATTGTCGGTGTAGGTTGCAATCTCTTCGCAGAATATTAAAACGTGCGCTCCCGATCTCACGAGATCAGCAAGGGCGTCGATGTCAGTCGGCAGATGCAAGTCAACACACAGAAACCCGCTGTTGCTCCCAAGAGGAGGCGAAATCCTGTTGTGCAGAAGATTGTCAGACACCGTCCAAAAGGCTACCGCTGCCTGAAGCAGGGTCGATCTAGAGAGGGATGCCTCAAGCGCAGACCGGATGCTTGGTGAATCCCATTTTGGGAGGAGCTTAATGTCGAGAATTCCATCTTCAACCACCAGCCGAACTCCTCTTCAGCCAACTTGATCCGCTTTTCAGAATTGGCGGTCTATAGTGCTATCGCATCTTTTTCGCGGCGTCGCAAGCGAGCTGACTGCCCAACGAGCATCCTTTACTGAGGAACTGCTTTGCCTTTGGCAAATCCTTCTGGACATAATTTCCTGTGCGGTAATAAATCCCCGAAACGTAACATCCGCGTGCGCTGCCCACATCACATGCTCTGGTAAAGAGTGTAATTGCCATGGATTCATCTTCTGTAACTCCGTAGGCCTCAGAATACATGGAGCCAAGATAGAAACAGCCGTCCACACTACCTGCATCACAAGCCTTCGAAAAGAGCTTTAGGGCTGTTGGATAATCTTTACTGTAAATACATGCACTTTCACAATCTGCCACCCCCTTGTGATCCCCCACACCGCGGCCCGCCAAATACATCGTGCCAAGATCATTACAACCTTCGGCGCTCCCACCATCGCATGCCTTGGAGTAGAGCTCCGCCGCCCTGGTATCGTCCTTAGCGACTCCTCGGCCAATATCGTACATAGCGCCAAAGCTGTTGCAACCATCGGCATTTCCCGTATCGCATGCCCTGGAATAGAGGGCAAGCGCTCTTGAATAGTTCTTCGGAATTCCTTTGCCTTCTTCGTACACTGAACCTAGTTTTTCGCAGGTGTCTGAGTTACCCGCTGTGCAGGATTTCTCGAGCAACGGGATTGCATCTATGTAGTGGCGATCCTTGTATAGTGTCTCTGCTTGCTGCGTAACCGCCTCCTGGGCTGCTTGTTCCTTATCTCTTTGCTCGCGCAGTTCCAGCTCACGCGCAGCCTGTTCCTGTTCTCGCCGTAACGCCTCACGCTGCTGTAACTCCATCTCCTTGCGAGCGTCTTCCTCGATCTTGATGCGCGCCTCTCGAACCGGCCGAAGCGCAATGGACACTAATGTTGGCTCTTTAGTCTCCAACTTGGCAGATCGTTGATCTTGGTCCAACCCATCCACAGTCGTTGCTACGACAAGATGCAGGCCTGGACCAACCTTTGTCTTGGCCGATGCTCCGGCCTCAATGAGACCCTGTGCAACTCCGTCCAATTTCCAATTACAGGAAATATCGCACATAACAAGCAGCGTCGCTTCGGCCTGTTTTACACGTGGTTGCTTCGGCCGAAGAACAGGTCCATCGTCCTGTTGCGAAACGGCTGACAAGCCCCCGAGCGCAAAGAGCGCGGCCAAAAAACAAGCAGCAAATATCCTCACCTGCAAGTCCCCCTGTCCTGCCAACTGAAGCACTTTACTGTCACTGTAAACCTCGGAGGAAGCTGCATGATTCGGTCAATCCACCATCACACGCCTTTCGGAAGTATTGACGTGCGTCATCTTTATTTCCGGAATCCTGGTAGAGCGAGCCCAGACTGGCGCAACTGGACAGAGTTCCTTTATCGCAAGCCTCCTGGTAAATATCGCGCGCCTTCTCTGTGTCCTGGGGGCCGCCGAGGCCCTTGGCGTAGAGGTAGCCGAGGTAGTTGCAAGCCCTCATCTCTCCTCCACTGCACGCCCCAGTGAACAACTCCCGCGCGTGGACGTATTGCTTGCGGCTGTAGCTGTCTTTGCCATGATCGTATTCGCTTCCAAACCCGGGGTTCGTCAAGGGCATCGTAGCTCGTGGTTCTTCCATAGCCTTGGCTCTTTGCCTAGCCCATTCAGCTTGCGCTTGAGGATTCGCAGCTGGCTTAGCATCGAACGCTTGCCAAAAAAGCCTGCCGAAGCCCACGGCGCACACAATGGCCGCATACCGGAGAAATGTCTTCAGCCCCGGCGATGACATCCAATCTCGGCGCTGCGGTGGAATCGGAGCTGTAGGTCCCTGGTTTGGCCAAGGCTGCGATTGGCGTGGCGGAGGGGGTGGCGGCGGACTGGGCGGCCTCGGGGGGACCTGATCGCCAGTATTGCTCTTCGGGGGAACGTTTTGGCTTCGCCCTCCTGCTGACGGTGGTTGCTTTGCTGAGGCTTCTTTCTGCTGGGTCGGCCTCTGATTCTGTGTGGGTGGAGCAGCCGCTTTTGGCCGATTGGGTTGGTCCCTTCTCGACGACGATGCCGACAGAAACTCGTACGCGGCATTGATAGTCTTTAGCTTTTCCTGCGCAGCGCTTTTCGACTTCTCATCGCCGGGAAACCGGTCTGGGTGCCAAGCCTTCACGTACAAACGGTGAGCGGTTTTAACTTCCACCTCGGTCGCGCCTGGCTTTAGACCGAGCTCATGGAGCGCGTCACACCTTCGACACGTCGTGCCGTTGAGATTGGCCGGGTTTCCGCAAGCGCAAGTATCCATTGGTTCTGGTCGGCTGTTGGCAGTCTACTTTT
>Ga0302319_10003688_pt1 | contig 31834 bp, 30 predicted proteins | sample Bog_T0_2_FD_203319 | JGI IMG/M metagenome (GOLD analysis project Ga0302319, IMG submission 203319) | Peat permafrost microbial communities from Stordalen Mire near Abisko, Sweden - Bog_T0_2 | ecosystem: Environmental > Terrestrial > Soil > Wetlands > Peat | place: Sweden: Abisko, Stordalen Mire... | reverse complement strand
GGTTCAGGGTCGCCGTGCTTCCGCTGTGGTTGCCGTCGCCGGAGTAGGTTGCCGTAATGGTGTCGCTGCCCTGCGGCAAACTGGTGGTGATGCACTGCGCCGTTCCGGGGTCGCCCGATACCGTGCTGGCCGCGCATCCCGTGTTCGAACTCCAGGTCACCGTGCCACCCAGGTCCATCGGATGCGCTTGCCCTTTTTGAGGCAAGCTTCTCTGGGCCGTGCTTCTCCTGATCGGACTAACGCCGCCGCCGATCACCATTCCATTGCGCCGCACTACCAGCCCGTACTCGCCGTCGATGGTGGCGGTAAAGGTCACCTGCTGGCCGACGGTTGACGGATTTTGACTCGACATCACCGACGTGGTGGTGCTCGCCTGCGTGATGCTGAAGTTGTTGCTTTGCGAACTGCTCGATCCGGTGTAATTGCTGTCGCCGGTGAACGTCGCCGTCTCCGTGTAAGTGCCCACAGTATCCGAGGCCGTCGGGGTGTAGCTGGCCGTACAGGTAAGCGTGTCGCCGCTGGGCGCGCCGCAGATGGTCGCGCTATAGCCGCTGGGCCCGTTGCCACCGATGCTTACGTCGCCGGGAGTTGGCTCAGGTCCACTGCCCGTCCATGTGAGTACGGCCGTGATCGTCACCGCGGCATCCTGGCCGTAGGGTTCCGATGACGGATTCACGCCGGTCACCGTGATTGAGGTCGAGCCCTGACTTACGTTCAGCGTGAAGTTTTGGCTCGCGTTCGGGGACACGCCGTTTTGGGCCGTGATGGTAATGGGGAACGATCCGGCCTGTTGCTGAAGGTCACTCCGTTCGGCAGCGATCCGCTTTCGCTGAACGTCGCCGCGGGATAAGTTCCCGCAGCGGTCGTCACAGTGAAGCTGCCAAACGTGGCGAAGGTAAAGCTGGCGCTGGTGCTGCTGTTAATGGACGGGGCCTGGTCCACCGTCAGCGTGAAGTTCTGCGTGGCGTTGGGCGTGAAGCCGTTCGCGGCCTGGAACGTAATGCCGCTGTAAACCCCGCCCGTGCCCGCATTCGGAGTGCCGGAGAGCGTTCCGCTGCCGGTTCCACTGCTGAAACCAACTCCGCTGGGCAGGTTGCCTCCGGTCTGGGTCACGGTCGGCGAGGGCGGGCCGACGGCGGTCACGGGGAAGCTGGAGTTCGTTCCCACGGTGAAAGTCGTGCTGGCGTTGCTGGTGAATGCTGGCGGCGTGCCGATGTTGATGGTCACGTCCACAGTCTGGTTATCCACCGTGACTGAGGCCGTAGTCGAGCCCGTGCCCGATCCCGCGGTGAAAGTTGAGGTCGCCACGCCGCCGCTGAAAGTCGTGCTGCCGGGATTGGCGCTTCCCAGCGAGCCGCCGCTGAACGAGGCGCTGGTGCCATTGGGCACGAAACATCCACTATAGCCCGGACAACTGCCGGTGTTGGTGAGGTTGGCGGTGAGCGTGGTGCTGCCGTTGGGGGCGACCGAGGTTGACCCTGCGCCGATGCTGAGGGTCAGCACGGGCGTGTAGCCGCCGCTGGTTTCGATGTAAACCGTGTCGCAGCCGCTGCCGCCCGGGCCGGCGTTGCAGCCCCACCAGTTGTTCTCCAGGTTGGCGGTGGTTTCAGTCTCCACGGAAATGCCCGTGGCCGGTTGGTCCGCGCCCGCTGCTTCGGTATTGCCCACGATGCGCGAGTTGCTCACCGTGACATAGGTCGCCGTTTCATCGTATTGCTCAACGGCAATGGCGCCGCCATCCCGCCCAGAAGTCAGAACCGCGTTCCCGGTGAAAGTGGATCCCGTGACCGTCATCGGATAGCCGGTGTCCAACATGACGGCAAGACCGCCGCCCTGAAGCGCGGAGGTGTTGTTGGTGAAGGACGAATTCGTAATCGTGACGGTGCCTTCGACGTCAGGTGGATAATCGGTGTAATAAACGCCGCCTCCGGTGCCATTCGCTTCGGCGCCTGACTGTTGGTTATTGGAAGTATTGTTGGAGATAGTGCAGTTCGTGATCGTGAAATTGGAGCCAGCGTTATTCAACCCTCCGCCCCAGTCCAGCTGGTCGGCGTCCTCGACTGCCTGGTTGTTGTACACCACCACATTAACTACAGTGAAGTCGTCGCCCGGCATCCCGCCAACCAGCACGGCGCCGCCGCCGTCGTCGCACGAGTTCCCCGATGTGCACTTGCCGTTTTGCAGGGTCACGTTCTCGATGGTGATCGGATTGCCGCCGCCGAAGTAGTAATCCCCCAAGAGGATGCGGTCGAAGCCGTCGCCCTGCTCGATAATGGTGTTGGCGGCTGTGCCCTCGCCAATAATTGAGAGCGAGTAGCCGCTCCCGCTAGTGTCAACCAGAAGCTGGCCCGTTCCGGCATCCGTGGAGTCGCCCAAGACATAAGTGCCCGCGGGAACGTTGATGGTGGTCGTCATGGCAATGTTATTGGCCAGGCAAACCGCCTCGCGTAAGGTCAGCGTCATCGGAATTGACGTGACGCTGGAATTGCTGCAAGCGCTGATGCTGTCGGTGTCCCCGGCTGAGTTCACATTCAACGTAAGGCTCGATCCCGAAGTCACCAGCAGCGGCGTGGCCTGCGAGGAAGTGAGCACCACGATGTCGCGGTCCGAGTTGATCTTGTTAGGCAAAGCCAAAGCCGCGACTGGCGTGCCGGAAAACGAAACGTCGGCGCTGGGGCTGGCGGTTTTGCCCGAGGTATCGAGAATATGAAGCTGGCCGCGCTGCCCATCCACTACCATCAAGTCATGCGTGGAAGAGCTGGCCACGTGCGGCGAGTTAAATGCCGAAGCCGCAACCGGCCCCGAAGGCGCCGGGCCGGAGTAAGGCAACTGCTTGGCTTCGGTCCAGGGACCGAGTGCTGTGGGATTGGGCGCGATGCCCTTTTGCAGCCGGCGCTGCGCCATGATCGCGGCGCGGCGGCCGGGGATTTCCGCGGCCGTCAGCGGGGTTGTGTTCAGAGTGCCGTGCTGAAGAATGTGAATGGAGCCATCGTCGGCCAGAACGGCGATCTCGGTGCGGGCATCGCGGTTCCAAATGAAATTGCCCAAGGCAAGTCGCTGCACCTGGTAAGGGAGGGTGACGGTTTCGGTCTGCGGCTTCGACGTCAGCGCGCCGTAAATCATCACCACGTTGGAAGCCGCGCCCACAGCCACGTCGAGGCCGCCGCCCAATAGTCCCCACGCCACGGAATTACCCTGCGCTGGCAACGGATAGGTTGCGCGCAGGACTAAGCCCTGGGAAGTCAGCCCTTGCGAACTCAGGCTCTTCGCACTGGGATCAAGAATGGCCAACTGCGACCCGCTCGGGCTGTCCAGGGTTACGGCCACGTGGCCGTCTGCCGTGACATCAAAGGCCCGCACCTGCCCCGGCACCGGCACAGCTTGCGGGGCGAGCAGATTTCCGGTTCCATCTCCGAGAAGTAAATAAAGATTGCTGCTTCCGCGGGCGGCCACTAATACATCTTTCTTGCCGTCGCCGTTGAAATCTGCCGTCGCCAGTAACTCGGCAGACTCGGGAAGCGCAAACGCCGAGGCCTTGGGCAGAAACGTGGGCGGAACTTTGCCCTGAACAATGGCCTTGCCATAGAGAGTCTGGTCGGTGGGCGCGAAAGCGTCAGGGTTGCCGTGGAAGATGGCGAGTGCTCCGCCAGTTTTGGTGGAGTAGCTGGCGACCACATCCATCGCGCCATCGGCGTTGAAATCGGCCGCAGCCAGCGCCGTGGGCGTGGCCGTGCCCCCCTGTAAAGCCGCCACCGCGGCGCCGTCTCCCGCGTAAGTGAGCTTGGGGGAGAACGTACTCTTCAGATTGACCAGCGGTTTGCCCGCACTGGGAAGAATGGTGACTCTAGAACTCGCCGCCCGAATCTTACTCAAAGGGAAGTAAGCCAGGAGACCAATGGTAGTAATTACGAGCAAGGCGAATGGCAAAGTGCGGGACAGGCGAGGACGCAGCAACATGGGTGAACTCCAACGCTGGTATTTGATTTCTAACTGGGCAGACCGCGCTGGGGGGAGCGGCAAGCACCAGTAGCTTGCAAGATTCTTCTGAGGAACAAATCCCGGGGGTCGCTAACTTGCGAGATGCGAGCCACAGCTCGCAAAACGCACCCGAGGATGGTCCTCCATCCGGCGCGCCAAGTCAAGCAAAAAACCTGCTGGCAGCGGCACGGTTCAGCAGCGACGTCACCGTTGCCGGCTATCCAACTGCCCGCCCCGCGGCTTGCCAAGGGGCGTCCCGCTGGGATGTGGCGGTCAGCGACGCCCGCCGGACAGCCGCCACGACGACTGCGATAAGTCGCGGTAAAGATACAAGATACGAGATACTGTGAAGAACTAACCTCCCACTTCACAACGGTTTCACCGCCTCCTGCATAACTTCATCTGGCATCAATGACTGACATGCTTAATGGCAACCTACAACTCCACGCTTTCTAAGCAGATAACTCCTCTTTAACTCGGTGAACACCAATTCACTTGACAAGTTAGAGCTTTGTTGCAAGAATGCCCCCGCTCTCAGCAAAGCATTCAATGTGTGCAATGTGTTCCTGAGTCAGCTTTCTTTGTTCGTTTCATTGGTTCAGGCCTATGTTCGAGGGTAAATCTGACGGTATGCCGTTTACCTCAGTCATACTGGGGGAAGAACTCGGCGGAAGTATTCGCCTCGATGCCGCGCTTCCCTCCGACGAAGCGCTGCTCTATGAAATCTTTGCCAGCACGCGAACCGAAGAACTGGCACTTACCGGCTGGAACGCCGGGCAGCAGGAATCTTTTCTACGCCAGCAATACGAAGCGCAGCGACGTTCCTATCGGATGCAACTTCCCGGCGCAGAATATTTCGTAGTTCGGAGCGGCGACACTTCCCTCGGCAGGTTGATCGTCGATCGACGGCCGCAAGAGGTCCACATAGTCGATATCTCCCTGCTTCCACAGTTTCGCGGGCGCGGTATTGGCTCGACCTTGATGACGCAGTTGATGAAAGAAGCGGCCGAGTCTTCGAAGGCGGTCACTCTGCACGTCGAGCGCTTCAATCCTGCCCTGCGCTGGTACGAACGACTGGGCTTTAGCGCGGTGAATACCGGACCGATCTATTTGGAAATGAACTGGCGACAAAGTGTGGAGGAGCCGAACTTCAGCGCCGTCTAAGAACAACTCATGTCGATCTATCTCACAAAATCCATGTTCGAAGAAACGCTGAATAGCCGCTTCTGGTTGGTCGACGAGAGCTCAGCACTTCATGCGCTGGATCTGCTCGAACTCGCCAACGGGCACACCAGCCAATGTCAGGAGCAATTCTCGCTGCGCTTTCGCGGCGACCGTGAGCAGATTTTTCCGCAGCGCATGTACGCGATGAAGCACGAGGCCATCGGCGATTTCGAGTTGTTCCTTGTTCCCATTGGCCGCGACGACACCGGAACCTTTTACGAAGCCGTGTTCAATCGCCTGATCAAGCCGCAGGATCAGGCTATAAGTTCACTGCAGTTAAGTTAATCGAGAGCAGGAGGCAGAAATGGCGCAACCTTACATCGGCGAAATTCGGTTGTTCGGGGGCAACTTCGCTCCCGCAGGATGGTCCTTCTGCAATGGAGCCACCTTAAGCATCCAGCAGAACGATGCTTTATTTAACCTGATCGGCACCACTTATGGCGGAGACGGCCAAAATACTTTCAACCTGCCTGATCTTCAGTGCCGCGTTCCCGTGCATCAGGGACAAGGTCTGGGACTGCAGAGTTACGTACTCGGCCAAAAGGGCGGTTCCGAGACGGTAACGCTGACCGTCGCGCAGTTGCCCTCGCACCCGCATGCCGCCGTGGGCAGCGCCGCTGGCGCGGCCGCCACCAACCCCGCCAACGCTACCTGGGGAAACGCGCAGGTGAACACGAATTCGTTCGGGCCCGGCACCGCGGCGGCCAATACCATGAATGCGGCGTCGACATCGCTTACCGGCGGCAATCAGCCGCACGATAACATGCTGCCTTTTCTGGCCGTCTCGTTCATCATCGCTCTACAAGGGGTTTTTCCGACGCAGAGTTAAGAAATCGAAGCACAACAATACTTTCGGGAGAGAAGACAATGGGTACACCGTATATTGGCGAAATTCGCATGGTGTCATTCCCCTTCGCGCCCAAGGGCTGGGCCCTATGCAACGGGCAGACGATGCAAATTAACCAGAACCAGCCGCTGTTTGCGCTGCTGGGAACCACCTACGGCGGCGATGGCAGGACCACCTTTTTGCTACCCGATTTCCGCGGTCGCACCGCCATCGGCGTCGGCGCCCAGAAGCAATCGCCCGGCTTTAATCAGGGCCAGGTTGGCGGAGAAGAACTGCACACTCTGGCGGTGAGTGAGATGCCGCTACACAGTCATTTTCCTGTTGCCAGCAGCGCCGCGCCCACTCAGACCAGTCCCAGCGGAAACTTTTGGGCGACCGGGCCATCGCAATATTCCACTGCTGCGAGTAACACCAACATGGCGGCCAATGCCATCGCCAATGCCGGATCGAGTCAGGGACACGAAAACCGTTCGCCCTACACGGTGGTCAATTTCATCATCGCGTTGACGGGAATATTCCCGTCGCGCAATTAGAGAGCTGAGGAGGTTTGCCATGTCCGATCAATATCTCGGAGAAATCCGGATGGTAGCTTTCAATTTCGCGCCCATTGGATGGGCGACGTGCAGCGGGCAAATCCTGCCCATCTCTCAGAATACGGCCTTGTTTTCCCTGCTCGGCACAAACTTCGGAGGCGATGGCAAGAGCAACTTTGCCCTGCCCAATTTCCAGGCCCAGGCGCCCCTTGCCTTTGGCAACGGCGCTGGCTTGACCCCCCGTGTCGTGGGCGAAAACGGCGGCGAATATAACGTGGCCTTGAATTCGAACCAACTCGCCGCCCATAACCATGGAGTCAATTGTATCGGCGGCTCCGGCTCGGCCAACTCGCCGGCCAACTCGGTTTGGGCCAGTGCGGCGGGAGACCGGAATGCCCCAAAGCTTTACGCCTCCGCCGCCACCAATGTAAACATGGCCGCCGGCGCCATCGCCAACAACGGAGGAGCTGCCCAGCCGGTGCATAACAATCTGCCGCCGTTCCTGGGCATGTTGTTCGTCATCGCCTTGCAAGGTATTTTTCCGCCACGGGGCTGAAGTCGCTAGGTTAGGGCTTGTTCGTATGAGTAGATGACACTTCGGGAAAACCGGGTTTGGCACGAAGTTCCCGGCTGACCGGAAGTTCTCCTCCTCGTGGGCCGTCGTCTATTCGGCGATCTTGGCTGAGTCCGCCTCACTAGTTGTGGAGATAGTGCACGATAGGATGCCCGCGACGCGGTGCTCGCCCAGTTAGCTTCGTTCCGGGCTGAAGTTCATTCCTTAAATCACTTTCTTCGGTGATAAGCAACTGAAACTTGGCTCCGCAAAAGCATTTTAGGTGGAATCGGTAAGTTACAACTTTCGCTTGCATTTCAGAGCATTTTGTTTTTATATCTCAGGCTCACTATGATCTCTAACTCCTAGCTTGGACTTGGAAGGGATAACGGACATGGTCGAGATTGTGCAATATTGTCGTTCATCTCTTCTGTCTCATTTCGTGTCGGCCATTTTGGCGCGAGATACCGATGTACGATTGGTGCGAACGGTCTATAAGTTCTCCGTACTTCCTCCGATCGCCTGGTCACAGCGCCCGCAGGCTGTGTTACTCGCGTCCATGAACGACGAGTTCGTCGGACTCTCCGACATCAAGGATCTGCGGTCGTTGCTGCCCAATGCTCGAATACTGACGCTGAGCGTAGTTGGCGAGGAGCGATTCGGGGTGTACTGCCTCCGGGCGGGAGCATCGGGCTTCGTTGGGAAGAACGCGACCGATGTCGAATTATTCGAAGCGATCCATCGAGTGGCGCGCGGTCTCCACTACGTCCCGCCATCGGTCGCCGAATTGGTGCTCGAAGGCATGGACGGGCGCGATCCGAACCGGCGAGCGGAAGAATTATCCGCGCGTGAATTTCAAGTTTTATCCGGTATTCGGTTAGGCAAGACCTTCAAGGAAATTTCGGCGTATCTGGGGATCAGCGCGAAGACTGTGGGCACTTACCGAACGAGGTTACTGAAGAAGCTTCACTTGGAAACAAACGCAGATCTGGTTCTCTACGGGGCGCGTGCCGAGACGCAGCCCGGAGCCGGCCGGCTCATTGCCGAATCTGGACCTCCTGCCAATCGTAGTACGGGAACTTCGCTTGTGTCTGCGGGCCACTACTGAATCCATGAAAGGAGAGCAAGCGTCGCCGCGATTGCGCGTTGCCTATCATGGACCCGTCCACGACATCAGCGGCTATGGAACGGCGGCTCGCGCCTATATCGGCGCTTTCCGTTCTTCAGGAATCGACCTTGTCGTGATTGATTCTTCGAACATCAAGCGACAGCAGTTGGAATATGAATGTTCTTCCTGGAATGGCTGGCGGGAAGACGACATTGATTTTCATTTGTTTCATGGCGTGCCACCGCAGTGGAAGACGTCCGGGTTGAGTCCGGAACGCATTGTTGGAATGACAGTCTGGGAGACCAATCGCGTGCCCGACGCCTGGCTGAATCCCATTCAAGCAGTCCGGGAACTTTGGATTCCGTGCGGATTCAACGCCGAAGTATTCGGGCCGGCAACTGGCGGGCGCCTATTTGAGTTGCCGCATCCTACGACGTGCATTGAGCCTGGAATCCGGCGATCGTTTCCGGGCATCGGGGATCACGAATTCCTGGTGTATAGCATTTTTGAATGGCAACATCGCAAGAGCCCGATCGAGCTGATGGAGACCTATCTGCGGGCTTTTCAAGACGAAGAAGAAACTGTGTTTTTCGTGAAGACGAACCCTGCCGCACGTCAAGCTGCCTTGGACGCAGTCAAGTTGGCACGATCCCATACGGGTTCGCGGGCCCGTATCGAATTATGCTGCGAGATTTGGCAGGAGGAACAGATTCGCTCCCTGCATCAGCGTGGCGATTGCTATCTTTCTCTTCACCGGGGCGAAGGTTGGTGCTATCCCTTGTTCGATGCCGCCTGTCATGGGACGCCGGCGGTGGCAACGGCTTACTCCGGCCCGATGGAATATTTGGATCCCGAAGCACACTACCTGGTGCCGTGGCGCTCCGCCCCGGTTTTGCAAAAGTATACGTATTATGATGCGCGGATGAGATGGGCCGAACCCGATTGCGACATCGCCGTCGCAAAACTGCGCGATGCTTATCGCGACCGGGTATGTGCCCGCAAGCGCGCAACCGAAGCGGCGGTCTTTCTGCGGAGCCGCTATGCGCCGTCAGAGATCGGCCGCCAGGCAAAGGAACGGCTGATCCTTTTGTCGCAGAAGGTGGGGGCTGCGGTTTAGATCGCAATCAGAATCGAATTTCTGTTCGGCACATCTTGATCGGCCTGAGTTCGTTCGAGTCTGCCAGCTGGGCTTGATACTCCATGGCAGTACAACCATTCACGCTGATGTTGCAATAGTCTGAACCGCATAAATATATCTGTGGAGCGCTCGATGCCAAGTTACGGATCCAGCCGGCAAACATTTCCCGCCGCTCGCGCACAGTGAAAGTCCAGCTACTATAAGTGGTCGAGAAGGCGTTGCTCCACCAGATCATTGCGTCGAACTCGTTCCGCAAAGCCAGGAAGAGAGGTGCAGCGTCTGAAAGGATATCGCAGTGGATATATTCCGGATGTAACTCCCGATAAGTTCGCCAGTGCTCGACGATGTTGTTTTCGCCCCCCCACCGTGCAAGCTCGAGCCGCCACATCCGTTCCATGGATTCCCAATCGATGTTAGTCGGCGACATGCCGTCCCACAGCCAGTAATGCGCTTCCGAAGGCGGTAACTTGTCGAATACCCAGCGCAGAAAGGCAGGATATCGCTTGCCATCCCAATGTTCGTGCAAGAGTCGCTGAAACTCCAGCGCACTGCGGCTGTAATCGAAGAATACGACCCGAGTAGTCCGGCTAAAGCCATGGGTTCGCAAAATCCTGTTGGGCTTAAACCCGGCGGCAACACTATAGAGCGTTGTGAGTGGACCCGTGAAGCCCGGAGGAACAATCTCGATATCCGAATAAGGCTCGAAGTTCCACAGGAAAACTCCTCTGGTGGAAATTCGTTTCAGGGACTCCATCTCCTGCAGCAGAGCGGCTTCGTTTGGGTCGGCAGAATTCTGGTTCAGATTTAAGGTCTTCAATCCGGCAATTGCGGCAACGGTTCCGTGACGATTTGCAGGCCTGAAAAATTCGGAACTAAGTTTGGGTCGACCTCCGCGCTCGAATTCGGCGAGGTTCACAAGAAGACAACGCTCATCCCCGACAGTTTCAAAGTGATTGTGATCGATCCACTCACCCAGGCGACCCAGGAAGCCGGTGGGTTGGTGGTCCTCCGGGGTCCATTGTTCGAGGATGATGTGACCGTGAGACTGCACCAGGCAGTAACGGTAGCCGCGAAGACTGGCCTCGATAAGCAACTGATGCAAGTGCGGGGATTCGATAATCTCCCCGGAGTATTTGAACCGAAGCCATGAAATAGTTCGGCTTCTTGCCAACTCCGCGTCTCGTGTAACGAGGAACTGCCGCGAAGTATCGAGCAAGCCGCAGACCAAGTCGCCGGGATCGAACATGTCCTGTTTCCCGCCGAGATTATACCCACTTAGTAACTCAACGTCGATTGAGCACGATGAACATCACCCGTTGTAATCAGTTTCCTTACGCAGGACTTCGCATATTCTTACAACGCATCTACTTTAGGAGAGATACACTCCGTGCTCATGTTGTGCATTCGAAGTTAGAAGACGCACTACTGAAGGAAAGGACGCAAATATGTTAAGGTTGGCCCGGCTGTTTGACAAAGTTAGAGTACTTAGTACGCTCGGTGGTATAACCCTTGGAGGTTTGATGCTGGTATTGACGGTTCCCGCGACCGCTCAAAACTGCCCCACTCCGCCCCCCTCGATCACTTCGTCAACGCCTCCGGTGGATGTGACCTCGACGGGAAGCAATTGCAATCCCATCACGGATTTTGATGATTTTTCATGGCGCATGTTTGTCGCAATGATCTGGCCGGCGCTCCAAGGCCAACGCGGCGTCCCCGACACAACGAAGTCAAATTTTCCAGTTTCAGGGCCTTTGGTCTTTGAAACTTACAAGGCCGACTGGGAAAGCTTTCCTCCTCCGACCGCTCCCAATCCTCCACCCGCCCCAAGCCCATGGGCAGATTTTGCCGGGACGCAGAATCCCTGCGGTCAATACACCAGCGCGGGATGGGGCGACCTCGTCCTTGCTTCCTATACAAAGTTTGGAAATTTAGGACTAGCTGGCTTTGGTCCTTTCTTAATCGGTCCTCTGATCGCCCAAAATCAGACTTACGTCCGGTACCTCGCCTCGTATAACCAAACCGAGTACACGCAGATGTTGAATCAAAAGTTGTACTTACAGGCAAATCTTGGCAATGTGACGTTCTGCTCGAACGGAGCGACCGTGAACGGCAACCAATGTCCCGCCGAGAACAGTATCGACCTCAAGTCTGCGTGGATGGACATGACGGGCATGCCTGCCGCAACAATGTCGCGCTACTACACGAAGACCGCCTACGTTCTCGACCCCGCAACCAACGCCTGCTCTCAGAAGACGATGGGGCTGGTCGGTTTGCACATCGTCGCGAAAACTCCATCGCGACCGCAGTGGATCTGGTCCACTTTTGAACAGGTGGATAATGTGCCTCCCATCGGATCGAAGCCTCCCTATACGCAAAAGTTTAATTTCAACGATGGCACGGGGACGCCGATGCCAGCTCAAAGTCCGTATTGCGTGACCGGCCAGAATGGTTGTCCTCCGGCAACTCCGCCTCCATCGCCGATGCCACCGACCGCGCCCGCGCCCTTCAATGTGCAACGGATCATGCCGATTGGTATTAATCCTCAATCGACCCCAGCGACCAACACGGCCTATCAGAACCTTCTCAAGACAGCGGCTCCTAACTCGCCCTGGCAGTTCTACCAGCTGGTTATGACGCAATGGCCGGTACCTGGGACGCCACCCCCGAACACCAACCCTGGAAGCCCACTGTTTACGTTCCCCGGAACGGGTGCAACTTCCAGTTTCTCGAACGTCACTCTGGAAACCTTTGATCAGGTGAAGGTTGGCACGGGTTGCATGAACTGCCACAACGCTACCGCACACCCGGGAGGTGCGGCTAACGGAAACGACTTCTTGTGGTCCCTGGCGGTAAACGCCTGGGCTCCGCCTACAGTTGCGCCGCACGGCGCGCTTGCTCTCGGCAAGCCAAGACTAGCGGACTCGACACTGGCATCGTTCAAATCCCTGAAAGGGCTACTGGACAGCGCGGTAACCACCAACAAGGCGATGCTGAAATCAGCGGAAGCCAAAGCTAAAAAGAAGAAAGCAGAAAAACCCCAGTGAGTTCGGACTCTTTGGGCAGGGCGCGGCTGGTCGATATTTAATCCGGCCGCGCCCAACTCTACCAAGGTCCGCAGATTAAGCGATTTATTGCGGGTACGCATGACTCGTCCGTTCATCCACATCAATTACGCGGTGGGCCCTGCAATAGCTGGAAACGGCGAATCGATTTCGTGCGAGTCAGATTGGCGCCGGGTTCATGAACTTCGCGAACTCTACGATGCCGTCGCGGTGGGCGCAGAGACGTGGAAGCGGGACTGTCCCCGCCTGACGGTGCGGAGTGAACGCATTGGAAGAGCGCCGAAGCGCCAACCCATACGGGTAATATTTGCCGGCAGCCGAGCCAGTGCCTTGAGCGCGGGCGACAGCGATACCTGGCTGATTCAATCTGCAAACGTACCCAAGCCATCTTGTCGGACCATTGCGGCGACAGGACATCAATTGGCGCGGCCGCTTTTCGAGCTTTGGAAAAACGGCACGCGGTCGATGCTGGTGGAAGGCGGCGCAACCCTGATCCGATCCTTTCTCGAACAGGGAATGGCTGACCACATAACGGTTTTTGTGCGCACCAAGTGTGGTCAGGCGGCAGAGCGCATGGCGCAAACAGCGATTCCAGAACTGCCTAGACCGATGTCCCTGCACCAGTTTGGAGAAGGCGTCGTGCTGAATTGGTCGCGTGACGCAGTGGCAGCCCCCGTGTCCCCGCCGGCAATTCGATTTGTGATCATTGCCGCTCCCCGCACGGGCAGCAACATGCTGTGCAGCTTGCTGAATGCGCATCCCAAGATCCTTTGCCATCATGAAATCTTTAACCCTGAGGGCATCCACTATGCGCTCGATCATCGCACACGAGAGATGGACCTCGGAACCCGTGAAGACCGCGATCGCGAGCCGGAGAAGTTTCTCGAGCGTCTATGGGAGCACCCATGCGGACGACCGGTGGTGGGGTTCAAGCTGAACCGAGGCCAGAATGAAATCCTAGGAACGGTGCTGGAGGATGGGGGAGTGCGGAAAATCATTCTGACGCGCCGCAATCGGGTTCGAGCGGTGATGTCGGAGATGATCGCGCGCCAGACTGGGGAATGGGAGAGCTATGCGTTCTCGAAGCGAGGGCAGCCGTGCGAGCCGATCTGGATTGACGCGGACGAACTCGTCACCCAAGCGGCGGAGAACGAGCTCTATTTCACAAGGATTCGCTGCACTCTCGAACGGTTGGGCCAGAGTTTTCTGGAAACGTCATACGAGGATCTGTGCGGGCAGGAGGAACAGCTTCGTATCCTTCGTTTCCTGGGCGTCGAAGGCCGACTTCTACAGCCAGCGACCAGAAAAAACGACGACGTCTTGCGCCGCATCGCAAACCTGGAACACTTGAAAGCAAAACTGCGGAATTCGGATCTTCGCTGGGATATCGAGGCCATGGAACGCGCCGTTCCTCCATCGGATCATCGCTTTCACTCGAGGGAAAGCTTATGACGACTGGCTGTGCTGATTTCGCTGCGATTGCACCCGGAGCTGCCGACGAAAGCCGGGACAGGTTTACCCGTCACCGTGGGCCAGTCACGTGCGTGGCGGGAATACCGGGCACGGCCACGGCTGTGACATCAGGCTACGACGGGGCCGTCGGAATTTTCGACCTTCGAGGTGGGCCTGGCGAATTGCTCGGCTATCACGACCACCTGGTAAACCGTGTGACCGTCAACCAGGCGGGAACGGTGGCCGCGTCCTGCTCTTCTGACTACACGATCCGGCTTTGGGATATTCACAAGCATTCGTTGCTCACAACGTTGCGCGGGCACGCAGACGATGTTGAAGACTTCGCATTTACAGAAGACGGCAGGGGGATCTCGGTATCGCGGGATCACCGCGTGATTCTGTGGAACCTGGAGTCGGGAGCGATCGAGCGCATACACGAGGAACATGAGCGAGATGTGCTGTCGGTGGTGGTTGCGGGCAACACCTTTTACACCTCCGGCGACGACATGACGTTGCGCCAGTGGGATCTGCAAAGCGGCCGCACGCTGCGGAAGTGGGGACCGTTCGAACATGAAACCGACACTTGTGCGGTGGACGGCAACAGGGGCCGGGCGATTCTGGGGTGCGACGACGGATCGATCCGGATCTTCGACGTTCGCACCGGTGAATTGGAACGCGAAATCAAGGCGCATAGTTCCGGCATCAAGAAGGTTTGCGTGTCTCCGCTGACCGGCGACATTCTATCGGCGGCGTATGACCAGAAGCTGCGGATCTGGGATGCGCGCACCTTGGATTTGAGAGTGGAGCTCGCTGGCGCGCCATCGATTTGGGAGCGATCGCTGAACTGGACTCCGGATGGCGAATCCATTGTTGGCGGAACCTTTGATGGGACCGTTTTGCGTTGGAATGCCGCTTCCGGCCACTTGCTCTCCCACTTCTCCCACGATGGCGCAGAGCCGGGAAACGCCTGTTTCAACGAAGCTGCCAACATGGGTGGTGGAGACCTGGTACTGGTAAGCGATGACGGGTTTCTGCGAGTGGCCAAGCTTACTCCCGAAGCGGCGCAGTGGAAGGCGCGTGTCGAGCCGGGACCGAACCGGATACTGATGAATGCGGTGGCGGCCGACGCAGGCTATCAGGTTGTGATGGCCGGAGCGCACGATCATCGGCTGCATATTTTTCCAGTGGAGTGCGAAGGCCTGGGCCGCCGCGGGGTGGCGATACCGCTCGGGCAGGGGCCGATCAACAGCATCCGCATTGCCCGCCACGCGGGGTACGAGGGGGACGCTTTCGTCGCTTGTTATAGCGGCAGTATTCTGCGCGTTTCACGGAGGGGTGAGATACGGGGAAGTATCAACGTTCATGAGGGGGCGGTGAAGGCGCTTCGAATCCATGCCACCGAACCGCTGGGGGTCAGTTGCGGCGCCGACGGACTTCTGGTTTCCTGGTCGCTGGATGGAACGATGCTGCGACGTTTTCCCGGGCATACCGCGATCGTTGACGACGTGGACATCGATCCTGGCGGAACCATGATCGCGAGCGCAGGCCGCGACTTCATCCTGAAGGTTCACAATTTGCACAGTGGGGTCTTGCTTCACGCGATCCGATTAGGATGGCGATCGCCGAAGTCCATCTGCTTCGTGGACCAGGACACGGTGATCGTCGGCGATTACTGGGGGACTTTGATCCGCGCCGATTTGCGCTGCGGCCGGATGGTTCGCGCGAAGATTGCGCGAAACGGAATCAGTTCACTGAGTTGGAGTTTGGAGCACTTGGTTGCTACGTCCTATGACGGCGGTGTTTATCTGGTTGCGCCGGGCGATTTAAGAGTAGTGAATAAGATCCGGGCGATGACCCAACGGTATGTGCCCGCAGTTGGCGACGACGCTGCGTGAGCAGGGAAATGAGGCGGCGATAACGACGGACCCATCATGGCCAACGATTCCAATCAGGGATTTCGGCGCGCTCGCTCCCAGTTCGTCATTCTCAACGCGGCACGAACGGGGAGCAATTATTTGTGCACTCTGTTGAACGCTCACCCGGACGTTTTGTGCCATCACGAAATTTTCAATCCGCATGTCGTCGGCGTCGCGCGTCATCTGGCAAAGCAGAAAATCTCGCTGGGAACCATCGAAGAGCGGGAACGAGATCCGGCGGAATTTCTGGCGCGGGTATGGCGCGAACGCTTCGGACGCTCTTCCACAGGCTTCAAACTGTGCTGGCGGCAGACTGATTTTGCCTTTCGCTCCGTCTTATCCGATAACGCCGTAAGCAAAATCGTTTTGAAACGCAGAAACCGGTTAAGGACGTTCGTCTCTTTGCTGCTGGCGAGACAAACGGGAGAGTGGGTGGTTTACCGCGACGAGCCCGTTCCAGGCGATCGGCCGCAGGTACGAATCGAGGTATCCGAATTTATTGAAAACGTGGAATTCAATCGCGCCTATTATTCCGAAATCGAGTCCACGCTGCGAAACACGGGGCAATGCGCGCTCACTCTTTATTATGAGGATCTAGCGCAAAGCGGGAGCTTGCGGGAAACATTTGATTTCCTGCGGGTCGTCCCGAGAATCGTCGAAGGGGACACCTGGAAATTATCCCCCGTCGATTTGCGGAGGACGATTGCGAATTTCGACGAACTTCACGAGCGCCTGGCCGGCACTGAGTTTGAGGCGGAATTGCGATGAAGCTATTGCAAGCCGATCTCTGCTCTTCCTATCCTCTGGCACGCGCTGGGGGCCATCGGACCGTACATTCGTTACTGCTGCAACTTTCGCACACGTCGAATTTCCAGTCGGATTTCCAGTGTATGGCGTTGATCCCGCGCCGGGGCCTGGGCTCGCAGTTACCCGACTATGATCCGAGGCTGGCGGATTTTGAGGCGCTGGGGGTACGGGGAGTTCGCCTGCCAGCGGATCGCTGGATTTTCGACTGCGGCTATCCGGTGCATGCGGTCGATCGGGTGGAAGAAGTTTTTCCCAGCCTACTCGACAGCTTCGGCCCGGATGTTGTGTGGTCCAACTGCTTCGCGTCGATACCGCTGCTGCTCGAGGCCTGCCGGGCAGGGGCGGGCGCAGTCTGGTACCTTCACGACCGGCGCCCACGGCCGGATCATCTACGTTGCGCACTCGATGCCGGAGTCCAGTTGGTGGCGGTGTCGCGGTTCATTGCCGACCGGGCAGCCCGCGAAAGCGGCGGCAATTGTGATGTCGTTTATCCTCTGGTGAATGAGACCGATTACATAGCCGCACCCGCGGCTGAGCAATACGTTACATTCATCAACCCGCGGGCGGTAAAAGGCTATGAGGTATTCCTGGGACTTCCTCCGCTGCTTCCTGAGGTGCAGTTTCTGGTAGTTGAAGCGTGGCCTCTGGGAGACGAACGGGCGGACGTGGAGCGGCGGCTTGCCGGATTTAACAATGTTCGCTTTCTGCGCCAGGTGGCGGACGTTCGGGAAATCTACCAAAAGACCCGCGTCTTACTGGTGCCTTCGATCGTGGAGGAAGGTGGTCCTCGCGTCATTCGCGAGGCTCAATTGAACGGCATTCCGGTGCTCGGGAGCCCGCGAGGGGGCATTCCGGAAATGGTGGGTGAGGGCGGCCACATCGTGGCGGACTATCTTGACCCCGCGAGTTGGGCGGAAGAGATTCGTGTGCTGCTCGACGAACCGGATGTGTACGCTGCTATGTCGGCTCGCGCTCGCGCAAATGCGTGGCGAGAAGAGTTGAGAACGGAAACCATCGTGGAGCGGTTCGCGGGAATTTGCCGCAGCGCCGCAAAATCGCGTATAGGAGCGCTGCCGGCATAAATGCCACCTCCTTCGAAGTGTTTAATTTCCCTCACCACGATTCCCAGCCGAATTCACTTGATCCGGCCGGTGCTGGATAGTCTTGCGGAGCAAAGCTATGCGGCTGACACGATCCTCCTGAACGTGCCGCATCGCTCGCGGAGAGCTGGGCAAGAATACGTGATTCCCGATTGGATCTCCGCGTTTCCGTCCGTCCATGTTCGACGGTGCCGGGACTACGGGCCCGCGACCAAATTGCTCGGAGCCCTCGAGTTTGAGCCCGATCCGGCGGCGTTGCTGATTACGGTCGACGACGACACGCGCTACCCGCCGTCGATGACGGAAATTCTGCTGAACGCATGGCATGAACACGGGGATCACGTCTATTGCTCCGCGGGATTTAACATCTCGGAGCCGCTGGAGTTCGCCAAGAGTATCGCCGGTCACTTGCATGGAATTCGCGGGCACATGAAACCGGTTCACGTCGCCGAGGGATACGGCGGCGTGCTCTACCGGCGAGGACTTTTCGGAGATGACATCTTTGACATCGAAGAGATGCCGGACTGCGTGCGCTTCTCCGACGATCTTTATATCTCGAACTACTTGAGCCGCGCCGGCATAAAAAAGTTTACGGTAGAGACTCCCAGTTTCGGGGGGATAGGATTTTGGAGTTCCAGGGTTCTCCCCTTTGGCTTCGGAGACGACGCGCTGCACCGGGATGCCAGCGTTGGCACCAACCGGACTCGCTACGCTCAAGCGGTGCGCTGTTTCCTGGACGAAAAATCGTTCTACCTCTTGCCGGTTTAAACGAATGCATATCGCCGCGCTTTATGGGCCACGAGATATTCGGTTGGAAGAGGCGCCGGTGCCCGAGCCGGCGGAGGACGAAGTCCTGGTTGAGATACGCGCCGCGGGAATTTGCGGATCGGATCTGCATCGCTATCGCGGACTCGATCCCTGGGAAGGGCAGCTTCGCGTGCCGCAACGGGGCGGACACGAGATCGCCGGGGTGGTAGTGAGGCGGGGCCGGCGCGCGGGAAATTTTGAGGAAGGCCAAGCCGTGGCCATTGAGCCCATGCACCTTTCCGGTTGCGGCCAGTGCGTTCCGTGCCGGCGCGGCCACTTCAATCTCTGCACGAACCGCGGGCGCGAGTTGCGCCGGCGAACGAGTTCTGGATTTGCCGAATTCGACGTTGCGACCACCGGACACACGTTCGCGTGTTCCACTCGGCTTCCGGCTGAAGAGGCCGCGCTGGCCGACGTCTATGCCTGCGCGCTTCATGCGCTGCACCGGTCCGGGGTCGGCTTCGGCAATAGGGTTCTAACGATCGGAACTGGGCCCCTTGGATTTGCCGTGGGGCAGCTTGCACGGCTGACGGGAGCAACGGTCTTGATGATGGGGCGGCGCGAAGCAGCTTTGAAACGCGCGATGTCCGTGGGCGCTTGCGATGAATGCATGCTCTGCGACGACGCTTGCCACGCGTGCGCCGATTTAGTGTTTGAAGCAGTGGGCGGAGCCGATTCGGAGACTTTGCAATTGGCCGTGGACGCGGTGGTTCCGGGCGGCACGATCACTTTGCTGGGAGCGTTTGCGGGAGATGTTCACATCCCCTATCGGAAGGCGAATCGCAAAGAGATAACGTTGCGGTGGTCCAACGGGTATTCCACTTGGAATGGTGCACGAGAGTTTCGCCTGGCGCTCGATCTGCTGGCCTCGGGGCAAGTCGACTCCGCGGGGCTTATCACCCATCGCTTTCCGCTCTGCGAAATCGCGGAGGCCTTTGCGACGGCGGAAGACAAGTCGCGGTCCAATGCAACCAAAGTCACGATTGTGTTGCCGGGCCACGGCAGTGGCGGCTGGAATGGGTGAGCCTCGAACTGCGACTCTGCAACAATCGATTCGCCTCATAGCGCCGGGCGCAGTGTGTATCGAGAGCGCGTCGATGCCGACGCCGGGTGCGGGAGAAGTATTGATCCGTACCAGCAAAACCCTCATCAGCACTGGGACCGAACTAACGCTCTACGGCAGCAATGGCAGCGCTGGAGCAGCGTGGGCGGAGTTCGCGCGCTTTCCAAGATCGATGGGATACAGCAATGTGGGGAAGATTGTTGAGTTAGGCCAGAATGTAGATCCAAGTTGGATGGGACAGATGGTCGCCTCGCGCGGACCGCATAGCTCCTGGGTTGTGCGGCCAATAGGTGACCTTCGTCCTGTGCCCCCTGCTGTGTCCCACGAAGAAGCAACTTTCACAACGCTTTCGAGCGTGGTGATGAATGGATTGCGGCGCATCCACTTTACATGGGGTGAGAGCGTAGCCGTTTTCGGGCTGGGCCTGGTAGGGCAGCTCGCTGTAAGGATTGCCTCCGCCGCCGGAGCAGGCCAGATATTCGGAATGGACGTTTCTTCTCAACGACTGGAGAAGCTTCCCCCACTGCCGTGGGTGCATGGAGTTGACACGACGGTTCAGGACCTTCGTGCGGCCATGGGAAAACATGGCGCCGAGGCGGGAGTGGATGTTGCGATCGAGGCGAGTGGAGATTCGGGTCTGATTCCGCGAGAAATCAGCGTTCTTCGAGACCAGGGCCGTCTTCTCATTTTGAGCAGCCCGCGCGAACCAACTCTCTTCGACTTCCACGATCTTTGCAATCGCAGGAGCATTCAGATTGTGGGTGCGCACGGCTTTTCGCAGCCCGCCGTCGCTACCCTTGATTGTCCCTGGACGGCCTCACGCCACGGCGATTTATTTCTTGACTGGGTTGCAAGCGGCCGTCTCAGCACGGCCGAGCTAGTGACACATCGATTTCCGTTTGAGCGCGCTGCCGAGACCTACGCATGGCTTGCGGCGCACCGGCAGGAAGCGCTCGGGGTGATTCTTGAATGGGATTGATTGGAGCGGACGGGCTCTGAAGAGAGTGAGATGGATTTGAGTGGGATGGATGGATGAGAATCGCTCTACTACAAGAAGAACGCTATCTTCCCAGTTATCACGGGAGTAATAAAAGTAACCGCAGTCTCCTGGAAGCACTTGCGGAGGAAGGAGACGATTGCCTCGCTTTCGCCACCGTCCTCCTACGGGATACGACGCTCGAACAACTGGCGCAGGATATGTCAGGCCGCGGAATCACGATTCGGCAGATCGCACCGGGTCAGGTTGCCTATTCGTACCGAAGTGTCGAGGTTCGGGGAATACCGCGAGTCGAGGCGCATGCCGAGAGAAGCCAATTTCTAATTGACGAATTGCGTCGTTTCCGGCCTGACATCACGCTCGTTTCCTCGTCCCGTGATCTCTATCTGCTGCGCAGCGCGCTGCTCGCGGAATCAGGCCGCGTGATCTACCTGGCGCACGGACATCATGATCTGCCCTTCGGACCTGACTCCATGTGCCCGGACGAACAAAAGCATGCGCTGCTGCGGAGTGCGGCTGCTGTGGTCGCGGTCAGCCGTTATGAGCGCGACTACATCGCGCGGTATGGCGAGATCGAAGCTGTGCTGCTGCGCTTCCCGGTCTATGGCCCGGGGCCTTTCCCCAAGCTTGCATCTTTCGACACCGGCCGGGTAGCTATGCTCAAGTCGAGCCGTACGAAGGGCGTGGATATTTTTCTGGGTCTCGCGCGATTGTTCCCCCAGGTGCAATTCGCTGCGAGTCGCTGGGATGCATCACCGGAAACGATTGCGCAAATCGAAAGCACTCCCAACGTCGAACTCTGGGAGCCCGCGGAAGATCTCGACGAACTGCTCCGCCGAACCCGTATTCTTTTGCTTCCCTCGCTCGTCCCGGAGACGTTTGGCTTACTCGCGACCGAAGCCATGCTTCGCGGCATCCCGGTTTTGGCCAGCAGGTTGGGCGGGCTTCCGGAGGCGACGCACGGAGTCGGCGAGTTGATATCGGTGCGCCCGGCGCAACCCATCCCCGGGAAAGGCTACTCCTTTCCCGAGCAGGACCTCAATCCTTGGCGGGAGGGTCTGGAACGGCTAATTTCCGACCGCAGCACGTACGAAAGAATATCGAGTGAATCGAGGTCGGCTGCGATCAGCTTTGTAAGCCGCATTACGGTTCAGCCATTCCAGGAACTCTTCCAAAATTTATCTTCGGACACGCGATCTTCTAACACGCGATCTGAGAAATGTGTTGTTGCGGTGGTAGACCCTTTTGATGCCGGGTACCTTCTGGCTGAAGAACTCGCGCAGGGCGGGCACACAGTTGAAGCGGTGATCAGCGGAAAAAACATCGACCCTGGCATTGTCGCGAAATGCGATCCAGCATTGTTCCACTCAATGGTTTCATTCAACGATGACGTGGCAACGACGGCGGCTTCTCTGCGAGATCGAGGAGTGAGATGCGTGCTTGCAGGATGCGAAACCGGCGTCAATGTAGCCGACGCCTTGAGCGAAGCTCTGGGGCTTGTCAGCAACGGAACCGCGAAATCCGCGGCGCGACGGAATAAGTTTCTCATGGCAGAGAGTGCGGCCGGCCACGGCGTGCCGATTCCTCGCCAGTATTACTCCTCATTCGTGAACGAGATTGTGGGCTGGGCGCGACGCTTCGCGAATTGGCCGGTGGTGGTGAAACCCCCTGAGAGTCTGGCCTCTGACGATGTGAGACTCTGCCGAAATGAAACAGATATACGGAATGCCTTCGCTCAAACCGTGGGGCGCCGCAACATTGCCGGCGTGATGAACCACGGACTTATCGTGCAGGAGTTAATGGATGCGACCCAGTATGTCGTCGATACCGTAAGTCTGGATGGCCAACATTATCTCAGTGGTATCTGGCGTTATGGGCGTCCGCACTTTGCCCCGGACGTTCTGCAAGCTCTGCGAACTGGCCGGGAGCTACCCGATATCGCGCGCCGTGTTGGGTGGAGCGCGTTGGCCTACGGGGCGATCAGTTCGGTATCCAAGGAACTTCTCCCGGGAAACGACGAGTTAGCTGAGACCCTCTTCGAGTATGCGCAGCGGGTGTTGGATGCGCTGGGCATCCGGATCGGACCGGCGCATTTTGAGTTGATGCAAACCGAGGTTGGGGTCCGGCTGGTGGAAGTGGGCGCCCGTGTGCATGGAGCCGGGCAGACGCACAGGATGAATCGGATCTGCACCGGCGCCGACCAAGTGCAGCAAACGATCGATGTTTATCTCAACCCGGAGCGCTTCCGGCGGAGCGCCGGACGTTTCTACGCGCTGCGCCAGCGTTCGATGATGGTGCGGCTTACGCCTTGGAGGAGGGGTACCTTGAGAGGATTTGTGGGACTCGAACGGATCCGGGCCCTGCGCTCGTTTCACGATACATTTGTGATGGCCGAGCCCGGCCGCCGCGCACCGGGGTGCGTCGGCGTGGTCATTCTGCTTCACCCCGAGGAAGAACAGATGCGGCGCGATCACGATACGATCCGGGAACTTGAGCAGCAGGATTTGTACGCCATTGAGGACGATCTTAAGGAGGTAGCGTTTGGGGCTGCCAGCTAAAAAGTTCGTAGCCGATCCCAGGCGCTGGCAGAGGGTGTGGTCGATCGGCATCTATGCGGGTAATTCGCCACTTTCTCTATCGCCCGACGCTCACAATCCCGTCTTGACTGCGCGGCAAGTGACGGACGTAGACGCCTACTACGTGGCAGATCCGTTTCTCCTGTATGACGAACACGCGGATCATTCGAAATGGCATATGTTTTTTGAAGTGCTGATTCGAGCCGCGCGAAGAGGTGTGATCGGACACGCTACCAGTTCAGACGCGAGGATATGGAAGTATGATCGGGTCGTGCTGGAGGAGCCATTTCATTTGGCTTATCCCCAGGTCTTCGCATGGGAGAACCGAGTCTATTTGCTGCCGGAGACGCTGGATCACAATGCGGTCCGGCTCTACGAGGCCACGGATTTTCCTTCGCAGTTCCAGCCCGCCGCCGATCTCATTTCAGGCCGTTGGGCGGATCCGACGATCTTCCATCATCAGGGTCTCTGGTGGCTTCTTGCCTGCTCCACCCCTTTCGAGAATCGGACCCTGCACCTGTTCTTTGCCGAACATCTCCGAGGCCCGTGGCAAGCGCATCCACGAAATCCGATTGTTGCCGACGACCGCCGGATCGCCCGGCCGGGCGGTAGAGTGCGAGTGGTGAACCAGCGTTTGATCCGGTTCGCGCAGGATTGCGAGCCCCGCTACGGGTCGCGCCTTCGAGCGATCGAAATCCTCCATCTTTCGCCCACCGAATACGAAGAGCGCGAGTGCGAGGAGAGCCCAGTTCTGCAACCCGGGGGTGGCGGGTGGAACTCGGTAGGGATGCACCATATGGATGCGAACCAACTGGCGGACGGATCATGGATCGCGTCGGTCGATGGCGACACCTTTCAACCCGGCCCGGACGAAGCCTATGCCTGATGCGCTCGATCTGGTCATGCCGGTCTTTAACGAAGAGGCCTCACTTCCAGCGGTGCTCGAAAGTTTGCGAGCGCAGGTAACTTCTCGCGGCCGGTTTCTCCCCCCCGGAGTCCTCCGGATCATCGCGGTTGACAATGCCAGCACCGATCGCAGCCGCGAGATACTGGAACGCTTTGCCAGCGACCCGAGCGCACCCGAGCTGGTGATCGTGGAAGAACCTGAAAAAGGAGTTGTCGCCGCGCGCGCTCGCGGAGCGGCCTTTGCGCTTCGGGATCCGCAAAGGCGGTTGATCGTACATTGCGACTCTGACAACCTATTTCCGCAAACCTTCGTGAGCGACATTCTGCTGCGCTTCGCCCGCGACGACGTGGACGTCTTCAGTTACCTGGGTTTCGAGCCGCTTTCCTTTTGGTCGCGCGTCCCTGAACTGGCGGAGCGGCAGTTCGCCGAGATTGGCAGCATCTCTTTTGATCGCGATACTCTGGCGGAGTTTGGATTCGAAGAGTCGCGCGCACTTCTAAGCGCGCGCATCTATCGCGACTTCGAGAACGTTCCCACGCAATGCGGGCTGGCAATGACCAAGCAGGTCTACTCGCGTGCGGGGGGCTACCGGCGTGAATTCAACGCGGATGGCAGCGAACGCCTCGGCGAAGCCCGCAATTTGATGTTCCGGCTTGATCTCATGGGCGCCCGCTTTGATCATCAGCTTTGGCCTTGCGTCGAGGTGAACCCGCGGCGTTATCTGTTGGAAGCGGAGGACCTTTGGGCCGGCCGGTCGTATAACGGCGGGATGACCGACCTGCGCGCTCCCATTCACGAAAGCCACTACGATGAGCTCAATGAGTCGGCCAAAGGCTTGGACTACAACACTGCCCGGCGCAATGCGATCCAGCGTTACATCGTCGATCCATGCATCGCCAGACCGGCGCGGCTCGCCAAGAATTCACAATACTTCGGATGCCTTTTGAAGGATGTGCAAAACGAAATTAGAGAGTTTCATCGCTCCCGGAGCGTAGCCTACTATACCGAAGTGCGTCCCTTGTCGGACCGGATCACCGACCTATGTTGTGAAGGGGTGGTGGACAACCTGCGCCGCTTGAACTGCGCTCTGCCGGGACGCCGGTGAGTACACTCCCTTGTTCGCGTGAGGGAAGGGAACCGCGGGTAGAGGCAGCCCTAGAAATTCGCAAAGTTCATTCCAGCCACTCTTCTCTTCCCAATTCACCATTAATAGGTTCGTGCGTCCCGCAAAGTATTCCAGAACGGATCGCTGATGATCGAGGTAGCGTTGAATGATGCGTTCGCGCGAGGGAATGCTTTCTTCCCGCGCTCCTCGCGAGCGCCAGAGATTCCGATTGCTGGCGGCCACAGCTTCGGGATCGCGCATCGTGTAAATGAATCGAGCGTTGGGGAACTCCCTGTCCATTTCACGGTAGACAAACATCCAGGGGTAATCCTTCAGCCCATCAAACTGCCGGGCGCGATCCAGCAAGATGGGAATATATTGGGACCACTGGTCCGGACAAGTGTTCCAGGGGTCATCAGGAATACGGCCGTGGTACCACTCTTCGCGGGACTGGCGATAACCTAGTATCTCGAGCGCCTCACCCAGCGAGGTGAGTCCCGTCTTGAACATCCCTATTCCAAAAATCTTATCGATCGAAGGCATCAGGATACCGAGCCCCATAAGTTATCACAATGCGAAAGCTCTATTGAACGCAGTTGGAACCCAATGGGTCGTCAGGGGCTTCCTCGATGCAGAGAGTTGCCATAGGCGGGCTAAGTAACTGTACCGTGGCTCTCGAACTGCAATTCCGAGCCAGCTTTTTGGGCGGGCGCTCGCGCCGGCGTAAGTGACCGCAGAGTATTATCGCAAGGGAGCGTTGATAAACGTTAGCCGTCGCTCGCTCGGCTGCAGCTTCAGGAAGGTAATTCCGTCGTCGCGCGAAAAGCACAGGGCTAGCGGGTTATGGAACTCGTCCGGCAGCGTGTAGTAGCCGAAGCTCCTTCCGTCGTCTGAGCCGACAACCAGGAATCTGGGTATTACCCGACCATTATCCTGTTGCAATAGCGTGATGGCGATCAAGCCTCCGGACACAGCCAGCCCTTGGGCTGTTAGGTCCCGAACGGGCTTTTTGTAGGTCATCCTACGGCTGATCTCTCCGGCCGCCGACACAACCGCAATTCGGTCGGCGTTCAGCACATAGATATTGCCGTCCTGCCCAACCGCGATCCCTCCATCTCGGAGCGAATTGGGCTTCCGATCCGGGTTCAAGGCTCGCAGCAGGCCGGGAAGTTCTTTGCGGAGCTTGCCGTCAGCGTTGAAGAGACAGCCGCAAATGTCGGCGTGGAGCGTTATCTGCCGCGCTAGCAGTCCTGAGCGTAAGCCGTGCCTGCAAACAGCATTATAAAAAACGTTACCTTCCGCATGTAAAGTTCCTCCTTTGTGCAGCGGATTCGGCAAAGGGTAATCTTCAGCCCTGTTAAAAAATCGCCGGTCGCGGTTATGTTACGAAATCCGAATCTATGCCCAAGACCCCGCAAGATGCGAATCACCTTTGCTTCGGCGCCACCCAGTGCAGTTCGGGAATCGTAAATTCCGCCCACGTCGCGATGACGGAAAGCCCCAAAGCGGTACTGTGCTCGAGGCGTTGACAGCCTTCTTTCGCTACCTTTATTCTTGTTACTCGACCCCTTCGGGACTTGCCTTCTCGGCGTGTTCCGCAGGCTAGGCATGGCTCCCTGCCCAAAGTGGGTAGAGCGTTCCTGGAGGTTTCCCGATGTTCTTCGAAATAAAAGACATGGAACTGCATCCGGTTGAATTTGCCGAGCGGTTCGAACCGGGGGTCATTGATCTGGGTTCCGATTATCGTCAGATATCCCCGGTGGAAAGCAGCGGACGCGCGGACCTGGTCGAGGAACATCACGGCAAACATAAAGTAATCAAGGACATCAGGGTTCAGGGGCGTCTTGCCACCACGGTTGAATCCTTCTGCGCCCGCTGCCTGGAGCCGTTGACGCAGGACGTGAAACGCGAGTTTGACTTGCTTTACCGTCCGCAGGGGGCGGACGCCGGGCGGGACGAGATATCGGTGACCGACGCGGAGGCCGAAATCAGCTATTATGAAGGTGAAGGAATTTTGCTGGACGATGTGATTCGCGAGCAGATCCTGCTGGCTATTCCTTTGAAACTTACGTGCCGGGAAGATTGCAAGGGACTTTGTCCACACTGCGGCAAGAACAGGAATCAGGAAGGTTGCACTTGCGCGGTGACTCTGGAAGAACCGCGATGGGCGCCGCTTAAGGAAATCCGCAGCAAGCTGGCGCATAAGAAGTGAATTATAAAGATACTGAAGCAAGACATTGATTATGAGGCCGAGAGCCTCAGCGAGAGGAATCTTAGATCATGCCGAATCCGAAACGAAGACATTCTCAGAAGCGCACCTCGACACGGCGTGCGCATGACGCTTTGAAGAGCCACTCGCTCTCCGAGTGTCCGAACTGCCACGAGAGAAAAATGCCGCACCGCGCCTGCGCGAAGTGCGGTTACTACAAAGGCCGCGACGTTTTACAAGTCGAAGAAGCCAGTTAAATCCCTGTCAACATGCCTAGCGTGATCGCGCTGGATGCGATGGGTTCGGACCGGGCTCCCAAGCCTGAAATCGAAGGCGCGATTTATGCAGCGCGCAATTACGACGTACGCGTGTTGCTCATCGGTCCAGAAGCTGCCATCAAAGCGGAACTCGACCGCCACCTTTCGGCGGTTCGCCTGCCCATCGAAATCGTCCCCGCCAGTGAAGTAATTACGATGGAGGACAAGGCAGTGCAGGCGGTCCGCGCCAAGCGCGATTCGTCGATCCACGTCGGGCTGCGCCTGGTGCGCGAGGGACAGGCATCGGGATTTGTAACCGCGGGCAATACGGGAGCTGCCATGGCCGCCGCCAAAATGATTCTGGGTGCGCTGCAGGGAGTGGACCGTCCAGCTCTGGCTGCGGTGTTCCCCACGGCTCCAGGAACGGCGGCGATCTTGCTGGACGTCGGCGCGAATGTGGATTGCAAGCCGCATAACCTTGAGCAATTCGCGGTGATGGGAGAGATCTATTTCCGCAGCATGTTTGGCAATCTCAAGACTGGACGGGGTTCGTTTAGCGGGGGCCGGGCGCCGCGGGTCGGATTGCTTTCGATTGGCGAAGAAGAGACGAAAGGCAACGAGTTAACGCGAGAGGCCTTTCCGCTGTTGAAGCGGCTGCCCATAAATTTTGTCGGCAATGTCGAAGGGCGCGATCTATTCAATGGGCACGTAGACGTGATCGTTGCTGATGGTTTCGTGGGCAACGTCGCACTGAAAATTTCCGAAGGCGTGGCGAACCTGGTACGCACGGTGTTGAAAGAATCGCTGCGATCGACCATCACGCGGCAGGTGGGATACATGCTATCGCGCAGCGCGTTTTCCGATTTCAAAAAGCGCATCGACCACACCGAATACGGAGGCGCGCCTCTGTTGGGAGTGAAGGGGGTTTGCATCATTACGCATGGATCTTCGAACGCGAACGCGATCAAGAATGCGGTGCGCGTAGCGGCTGAGTTTTCCGAACGGAATATCAATCATTCCATCGAGGAAGGACTGGCCGCCATCCGTCCCGCGGCGGTGGAAGTGGAAGCGGCGCCGGCTCGGTGAGCGGCGGCAACTCATGACAGAACCAGAAGGCAATCTCAACAGCATCCTCGCCTTTATTTTTCCCGGCCAGGGCTCGCAAGCCGTGGGCATGGGCAAAGAACTTTACGATAAGTATCCCATCGCGCGGCAGACTTTTCAGGAAGCCGACGATGCTCTCGGCTACAAACTATCGCAACTATGCTTCGAAGGCCCGGAAGAGCAATTGCGCCTCACCGAGATCACGCAGCCGGCAATCCTTACCACATCGATTGCCGCACTTCGAGTTCTTGAGGGGCAAGTTCCCAAGCCGTGTTTTGTCGCCGGGCACAGTCTGGGAGAATATTCCGCGCACGTGGCGTCGGGTACGATTGCGTTTGCAGACGCGGTACGCACGGTTCGCAATCGCGGCAAGTATATGCAGGAGGCGGTACCAGTTGGCGTCGGAGCGATGGCGGCGATTCTAGGAATGAATCTGGAGAAAGTCTCCGCTATCTGCAAAGAAGCGGCGCAAGGGGAAATCTGCTCCCCGGCAAATATAAACTCTCCCGAGCAGATTGTGATCTCGGGTAATACCGCGGCTGTGGAGCGTTCCATCAAACTTGCCGACGAACGTGGCGCCAAGCGGGCGAAAATACTACCGGTAAGCGCACCATTCCATTGTGCGTTGATGAAGCCCGCGCAGGATCGCTTGGAGAAGGATTTGGACGAGCTGACAACCCAGAAGCCGGTTTACCCGGTCGTTTGCAACGTGGCAGCATCCTTGATCACTGACCAATTGCGAGCTATCGAAACTCTGGTCGCTCAAGTGACCGGCTCCGTAAAGTGGGACCAAAGCATGCGGCTTCTGATCGAAAACGGTGTGCAAACGTTTGTCGAGATTGGACCAGGAAAAGTTCTGTGTGGGCTGATGCGGCAGATCGATCGCTCGAAAACCTGCTTTAGCGTCGGCGATGAAGCCTCGCTTACGAAGGCGCTCGAACAGATGGGAATCCCTAGTGAAACTCCAGATCACACGGCGGCGAGCTGATCGTCTTATCGCTCTTATCGACGTATAACTGGGCGTGTTGCGCGCGATCATTCACGATCAGATCGATCACGACTCCGGTGCCTCCACCGGGACAGTTGCTCTCCCCATAGATTCGATAGCTCTTGATGGTTCCCCACTGGCCGCCGGGGCCCCAATCCTGCCAGAACTCGTTGAACGGATATTGCGAATGATTCTGCGGATGCTGCTTCCATTCGGGATCGTTGTAGTAAATGCCGTAAGCGGTTTCGAAGTCCTGTTTCTGCAGCGCGGAAAAGAATTTATCGGCGATGTGTTTTTGTGGCCAAAATCTGTTCCACCATCCGAAGCCAAGCAGAACCAGAACAACGACGATAACGGAAATGATTTGAGTTCTTTTCTTCCGCTCTTTCTCGGGGTTGTATTCTTTGGCGTCCAGTAGCGTCATACATCTCTAGAATACCGGACACCTCCCGCAAGTCAAAAGTTCCCAAAAGAATTCGGCTGGTCGGGGCCGTCGAGAATTCTACAAAGTGCGCTTGAACAGCGGGATCGCGATGGCTAGCGTAACGGTTGCGAAGATCGACAGGAACAGCATATCGCCCCACACCGCGGACAAGGTGGTCTCTTTCAATAGCAGGCATTTAAAGCCATCGACGGCGTAGCTGAAAGGATCACACTTCGCGATGGCGCGCAGCCAGGGCGGGAACGCTTGTATGGGATAAATTGCGCCGCTGGGGAAGAACAGCAGCGTGTTCAAGATTCCGAACATAGCCCGTGGCACCAGCGGATCTTCGATTCTCACCATCAGCAGGAACATCATGGTGTTGAAGGCGAGCGAGGTCAGCACGATCATAACCAGCAGTCCGAGGTCGGTGATGGGATTGAAAATCGTGCTGACTCCGGCCATCAGCGAACCGATCACGCAGATGATTACGCCGGTCATCACGGCTTTGATCGCCCCCGCCAAGTTGAGGCCCAGCACCAGTTCAAGTTTGGTGATGGGAGTGACCAGGTAGCCTTCATGCACGCCGCGCGCCTTGTCGTCGATGTATAACATGCCGCCGCCGATCATCACTGACACGAACATGGCAAGAGCGAGCGAACCCGGCAGCAGATATTTCATGTATTCGATGTAGGGATAGAGTTCAACGATGGAGAGCGCAGTTTGCTGAAGGATGCGCGGTTCAACCGTGGGCTGGTTCATCGAGTCGACCAGGTCGGTGAGTTCCGACTCCAGCGCCGAACTCATAAAGTTATCGCTGTTATCCACGACCACGGCGATTTGCGGATGGTTCGCCTCGTAAACCCGTCGCGAAAACTGTGGCGGGATGATGACTGCGCCATCAAGCTTGCCGTTGCGGACGTCTTCCATCGCCTTTTTTTCGTCACTGTAATAAACCGGCACGAAGGTACGAATATTCGCGCGCACGGAGTCGAAGGCTTCGCGAATCTTCAGCGCCTGCGTGCCTCCGTCTTCATCGACAATGGCGAGACGAGCATCGCGAATCTTGCCGCCAAAAGCATTTCCTAAAATGATGAGCTGCACCAGAGGAAAAATCATCGACGCCAGCATCAGCGCCGGCGAACGGAAGAACTTGCGCATCTCGCGCTCGACAATCGCCATCATTCTGTTCATAGGTTCCACTTCATACTCTTGAACGTCAAGCAACTCATGGCCGCAAGCCCGGGCTCTGCGGCATAACAAAGGCGTAGGCCTTCTGCAATTCGTCACGCAGCTGCCGTCCGGTGTAATGCACGAACACGTCATCCAGGGTGGTGTTCTGCACCGAGAGTGATTTCAACGCAACCTTCTCCCTAACGGCCATCTCGACGAGTTCGGTGGTGGTCCGAGAGCCGTTGCCGGTCAACACCCGATACATTCCCGCGCCTTCATGTTGTACGGAGGTGACGTCGTCGAGCGTGTGCAGCTGCCGCTCCCAGTCGTCCGGAGCATTGTCAAACTGCGCTTCGATTACGTTCGACCCGGGCACGCTGGCCTTCAACGCCATCGGAGAATCGAGCGCGACCAACTTGCCGTGATCCACAATCGCGATGCGGTCGCAGAGCCGGTCGGCTTCGTCCATGTAATGCGTCGTAATCAGGATCGTGAGTTGCCGCTGGGTC
>Ga0302319_10003684_pt1 | contig 31840 bp, 19 predicted proteins | sample Bog_T0_2_FD_203319 | JGI IMG/M metagenome (GOLD analysis project Ga0302319, IMG submission 203319) | Peat permafrost microbial communities from Stordalen Mire near Abisko, Sweden - Bog_T0_2 | ecosystem: Environmental > Terrestrial > Soil > Wetlands > Peat | place: Sweden: Abisko, Stordalen Mire... | reverse complement strand
GGTGTTGTGCCGGGGGCCAGGACCGCACCCTTTGCGGTTTTGGCGGAACAAGGGGACCATCTGTACCAACGTTTTGGAACGTCCCTTTCATACGATACGCGCAACAGCTATCAGCAGGCCAGCCACGGTCAAAAATCGGAGCTGGAGGTGGAATACAGCGAGGGCGATAAATCGTATTATAAACTCCAGGCGAAGACCGCCTGGTTTTTCCCTGGATTTTTCAAGGGCCATATCTGGGAACTCGACGGCCGGACGGGTGTGGCGGACAGTATTTCCGGAGGCGATGTTCCTTTCTACGATCGTTATTATTTGGGCGGCCTTTATTCCTTGCGCGGATTTAAGTACCGCAACGTGGCGCCGCGCGAAGCGTTCGACGCCACGGCTCCCGCGGTGCCGACCGAACCCATCGGGGGCGATAGTTTCTGGTTCGGGTCCGTTACATACAGTCTGCCGATTTTTGAAAAAGAGGGCGGCGTCGGTTTGCGTTTCGAGCTTTTTTATGACGTTGGTGCGGTAGGAGCGAATGCGTACACCCTCCCCGGGAATTACGATGATAACTGGGGCCTGGGTTTGTTGCTCAACATCCCGCATTTGGGACCGTTGCGTTTGGAATACGGCATTCCCATCCGGCATGACAGTTACAATAGCGCCGGCGGTCAATTTCAGTTCGGCGTCGGTTTCGACCGGCCTTTTTAAGATGAATGGAACGTTAAATTATTTTTTGCTGATGTTGCTGGCGGCGGGGACGGCGAACTTCGCCCGGGCGCAGCCGGCTTTCAGTGTTGGCAATCTGCCGCTGTGGTTCGAGGCTAGTCCATCGCCGGCCGGATCCGATGCGGCTTTCGTGGCTCATACCCGCGGGGCTGAGTTTTCGATTTCACCGCGGGGTGCATCGTTCGCCCTGCGAAACGGCGCCGGTGAATTCGCCCAGGTCCAGATGCAGTTCGTGGGCGCGAATTCCCATCCTACGATCCGTGCCGAGGGTGAGCTGGCGGCCAAGGTGAACTATCTGATCGGCGATCAGCCTTCCCAGTGGCATTCGGACTTAGCTACGTTTGCGCGGGTGAAAGTTGATAATATTTATCCGGGTGTCAACGTGGTCTATTACGGAAACCAGCGGGAGTTGGAGTACGATCTTAATCTCGCCGCCGGTGTCAATCCCCAGACCATCGCCATTCGCTTTGATGGCGCTGAAGGCCTTTCGGTGGACCCGCAAGGGCAGTTGGTGGTGAGAGTGGCGGAGGGAACGGTTTACCAACACCGGCCGGAAATATATCAGGTGCGCAATGGATTGCGCGTCGCCCTGACTGGTGGCTATCGGATCGTGGATGGACGGACCGTCGCTTTTAACGTTGGGAAATACGATCCTCGTTTGCCTCTGGTGATCGATCCGGTTCTCGGTTATGCGACCTTTTTCGGCGGCAACAGCGGTGAGCTGCTGAATGGCATGACCGTGGACGCGGCCGGGAACGTGTATATCGCGGGGAGCACGGTATCGACGGTTTTCAGCAATGCGATACCCACGACCGCAGTCCACACGAATTTTCAAGGGGGAACGATCACCGGCGACGCCTTCATAGCGAAATTCGACTCCTCCGGCATTTTGAAATTCCTGACCCTGTTGGGTGGATCCGCCGATGACGGCGCTTCGGCTTTGGCCCTCGATGCTCAAGGCAATATTGTTGCGGTCGGATTTACGGATTCCGCGAATTTTCCCACGACCAACTTGGTGGGGGGCTTGACCAACAAACTTTCGGGGACGACGGTGCCGGGACTTAAAGGCGTCTACTTTACCGACGCCTTTGTGGCGAGACTAAGCGCAGACGGATCCACTTTACTTAATTCCGGATATTTGGGAGGCAACGAATCGGAAGCGGCCCAAACGCTGGCGCTTGATCCCAACACGGGCAATTTATTTCTGGCTGGTTACACGTACTCGACCAATTATCCGACGACCCCTGGCGCCTACCAACCTACGTTACATTGCACCAACAGCTTTTATTACAATTTCAACGGTTTTATCAGCGTCATTTCTTTTACCAATCCGTTTTACGCTTCCAAGCTGGTGTATTCCACCTTTCTGGGAGGAACCAACGCCGACGTCATTCGGGGAATTGCCATTACGAATAATATTTTATTCGTCACCGGTTATACCGCCTCGACGAACGAGTATGGCACGAATTTCCTTTCGCAAAACATTGTCTATAAATACGTGATGGGGGCCACGAACGTGGCGGTTACCAACCAGACCCAGCCGGCGATTATGAACGGGACCAACGCCTGGAACGGAATTCTCTGGTCGAACACCGTTAGTCCAGACGCTTTTGTGGCGGCTTTTACCATTGGCGCCGGTGATACCAACCTGACACTGTTGTACTCGGGTTATATCGGCGGCAGCGGCCGGGATTACGCTTATGCCATTGCCGTTGATGGAGCCACGAATGCGTATATTGTGGGGTCCACATTATCGACGAATTTTCCGTATGTCGTACCCAATCCGAACGCGGTGACCAACCTCTCCTTCGCCACGACGAACGGCCCGTTGTATATTCCCGCGACCAACGCGTTCCTAACGCAAATCAAGTGGAGCGGCACGAACGCCTCGGTGGGATATTCCATCGTCTTCGGGCAGCAGGGAATTGACACGGCTTATGATCTGGTTCTGGATACGAACGGGAACATTTTTGTCGTCGGCAGCGTGACCTCGACCAACTTCCCGGTGACGACCAATAATATTTACGGTTCGTTGCGCGCCACGAACGACAATTGGAATTCCAGCCACCAGTTCGCGAGTGACGCCTTTGTGGCCTGCTTTCGGACCACTTCGGCCCTGCCGGTTTATTCCGCCTATCTGGGTGGCAGTTCCGACGATTTCGGCTATGCGATTGCGGAGGATCCAGCGGGCAATGTTTACGTTGCCGGGGTAACCTATTCCACTAATTTCCCGACTTTTAAGGCGTTTGACGGCTATCGCAGCGGTTCGAATGACGTGTTTGTGGCGAAGATTTTGCCGACGCGGCCGTTCCCGCCACTATCACTGACAAGGTCCCATACCAATTTGGATGTTTCGTGGCAGCCGGCCGGGGAGGGCGGCACAACGGTATTCCATTTGGAATCAACCACCAATTTGACCACGACCAACTGGCTGACGGTATCGAACCTGGTAATCTCGACGAACGGGGTGGTGAATTTTGCGGCGAGTCCCACCAATCCGGCGCAGTTTTTCCGTCTGCATCAATATTGAGATTTTAGTATTTTGAACCATTTTAGTCTGGTTTTGTTGGTAATTTTTGATTTTTAATGTATTTATGAAAATTGTTCGCACAACTCTGTTGACCTTGATGTTGCTGGCCGCCCTCACGCTGCCCGCCATGGCCCAGTCGAAGGTGGCCACGGTAGATATGCGCAAGATCTTTAACGCCTACTACAAGACCAAGCTCGCTTCGGACGCCTTGGACAAGCGCAAAGCGGAGCTTCGCAAGGATATAAAAGACATGGAAGATGGCCTGGAAAAAGCCCAGGAGGCCTACAAGCATCTGGAGGCTCAGGCCGATGATCCGGCCGTCTCCTCCGACGAGCATACGAAACGCAGCCAGGCCGTGGCCGATGCGAGCAAGGACATCCAGGAGCGGAAGGCAAACCTGGAATCTTACAACCGCCAGGCCCAGACCCAGCTCAGCGAACAAAGCCAACGCATGACCAGCAATCTGGTTGCGGAAATCCAAAAAGTGGTGGCCGACCGGGCGAAGACTGAAGGGTACACGCTGGTGTTGAACGCGGCGACCACCGAAGTGGTGGTATACAGTGCCACGGGAGCAAACGATTTGTCTGATGAAGTCGTCAAACAGTTGAATGCGGGCGCGCCCATCGACCTGACGGCGCCTGCCAGCACCAACGCCAGCCATTAATTGCTTTGGCGATCCGATCGCCATAATCGATTGGTCCCGGAGAACCCCTCCGGGACTTTTCGTTTGAGGGAGCGTTATCGACTCTAACCCACCCCTCACGCTAACCCTCTCCGGTCGGAGGGGCGAGGGGATCCGGTGGTTGGCGATACTGGGGCGAACGGATAAGGTTCATGGGCGGTGAGCAGGCCCGAATGGAACAGGGGAATCCCCATGAACCTTGAACATTTTGTTCCAAGGTGGCCTCACTCCTCACCCCTGCCACTCCTCGTTGGGAGGCAGCCGGAAGAATTCCATCCCGGGCCCAGGCTGCAAGCTGCTTGGGCGCTCAAAATAAATATTGTCACCGGTAGCATCTCTGGTAGAATTTTTGTTCCATTTGACTCATTGCAAAGGTTTGCCGTGGCGGGTGGAAAGGCCGGGCTGGTGGCTCCGAAAGGAAGACCCCGAGGCGGTTTTAACAACACTAAATAACAATCCCGTGTTCCGCGGGATGCTCTGGATAATCCAGGGTTTCAACCAAAGGAAAATTGTGATTAGCATTGGCATTAAAGAATTGTTGGAATCAGGCGTCCATTTCGGACATCAAACGAAGCGGTGGAATCCGAAGATGAAGCAGTTCATTTTCGACGCCCGCAACGGGATTCACATCATTGACCTGAGCAAGACGGTCACCCAGTTGGAAAGCGCCGTTGATTTTCTCTCGTCCCTGGTCCGCCGCGGCGGCAAGGTTTTGTTTGTGGGCACCAAGAAACAGGCGCAGCAATGCGTCAAGGAAACCGCCAAGGAAAGCGGCCAGTTCTACGTTACCGAGCGCTGGCTCGGCGGCACGATGACGAATTTCAACACCATCAAGACCTCCATCAAGCGCTTGAAGGAAATTGAGAAGATGGAAGCCGATGGTTCCATCAACAATTATGTGAAGCAGGAACAGGCGGTGATCCGCCGCGAAGTCGCCCGCTTGCACAAGTATTTTGACGGTATCCGTTCGATGGACAAGCTGCCCGCCGTCATGTTCGTGGTGGATATCAAGCGCGAACATAATGCCGTGGCGGAAGCCCGGAAGCTCAAGATTCCGATCGTGGCCCTGGTGGACACCAATTGCGATCCTGACCTGGTGGATTATCCCATTGCCGCGAATGACGACGCCATCCGCTCGGTGCGCCTGTTGCTGGCGACGATTGGCCAGGCGATCACGCAGGCGCAGGCGGAGTTTGAGTCCAAACACGCCCGGCGCCCCAGCGATGAAGAAGCCCCCGCCGCTCCCGCGCCGGCGGTTGCGAATGCGCCGGCTGTCGTCGCCGCTACTGCTGCCGCTTAGTTCGTACCCTTGGGCGGTGGAAATGGTTCCACCGCCAGTCTCAACCCTAAATTAAGAAAACTCTGTATGGCTGATTTTACTGCCGCTGACGTGGGCAAACTCCGGGAAATGACCGGCGCCGGAATGATGGATTGCAAAAAAGCCCTGGTGGAAGCCAAGGGTGATTTGAACACGGCCGTCGATTTCCTCCGGAAATCGGGCGCCGCGAGCGCCGCCAAGAAGGCCAGCCGTGAAGCCCGCGAAGGCGTCATCGCCCAATATATTCTGCCCGGAGGCAAGGCGGGTGTCCTGGTGGAAGTGAATTGCGAAACGGACTTTGTGGCCCGTAACGAATCGTTCCGCGCCTTTTGCGACGAAATTGCCAAAAAAATCGCCCAGGATTCCTCGGTTAATCTCGAAGCGGACCGCGAGGCGGCCGTCGGGAAAATCGGCGAGAACATCAAGATCAGCCGCAATGCCCGTCTCGAGGTTTCCGGCAATGGTTTGGTGGCGGCCTACATTCATACGGGCGCCAAGGTAGGCGTGCTCGTGGAAGTGGGTTGTGGCAAAACCGAAACCGTGGCCAATGACGAGTTCAAGCAACTGGTCAAGGACATTACCCTCCAGATTGCCGCCGGCAATCCCCAGGTGGTGGGTCGTGAGAACATCGCGCCGGAAGTGATTGCCAAGGAACGCGAAATCGCCGCGCAGTCCGATCGTTTGAAAGGCAAGCCGGCCGCCGCCATGGAAAAGATTCTGGCCGGTGTCCTGGAGAAATTTTACCAGACGTATTGTTTGGTCGACCAGGGCTTCGTGAAGCGCAATTCGGAAGTCAGCGTCAAGGAACATGTGGCCCAAGTGAGCAAGCAGCTCGGTGACGAGATCAGCATCCGGCACTTCATTCGCTTCCAAGTTGGCGAATCCCAGGCCTGAGCCTTCCTACAATTATTTCAAGGCGTCCTCCGGGACGCCTTTTTTGTTGTCGGGGCGGGCGGGACGGTTTTGCCGCCGGGCGGGACGCACGGCTCTTCGGCAGGCACGATGCCAATGCCGCTACGACAGTGGGCCGATGCGCCGGTTTTGGGGCGGGGAGTATGCGGCCTTGCCTTAATTTCGCGTTCGGATACACTGTTCTAATAATCCACCCATTGTGCGATAATGTTTTGTTATGTTGAAGTCCACGATTCAAAATGTATCTCCGGGTTTTTCCCGGCACAAATTTTTCGCCCTTTTTTGGGGATGCATGGCGTTGGGCATGATCTGGAATTGCCCGGCCGCCGTGGGACAGGTGCGAGTCTCCGAGTTTATGGCCAGCAACACGCACACGCTGGCGGATGAAGACGGCGGTTATTCGGATTGGATTGAACTCCAGAATACCTCGAGCAACAGCGTCAGCCTGCTCAATTGGGCGCTGACCGACAGCGCCGGCAATCCGGGCAAATGGCGCTTCCCGGACACCAACATGCCGCCCCGAAGCTTTCTGGTGGTATTCGCCTCCGGCAAAAATCGCGCCACGGCCGGCGCAGAACTGCACACAAATTTCAAGTTGAGCGCCACGGGTGAATATCTGGCCTTGTACGATCCGGATGGCGCCGTGGCGACGGAAATCGCGCCGCAGTTCCCGGCGCAGTTTCCCGATGTTTCCTATGGCATTGGCATGCAGCTGGCCACGACCACGTTGATTGCGACGAATGCGCCCATACATTATCTGATCCCGGCGAATTCTTCGGCAGACGGAATCTGGACGGCCACCAACTTCGACGATGCGGCGTGGCTGATGGGAACCAATGCGATCGGCTACGAAACGGGAATTGCCGATCCCCAGGAAGAATCGTTTACGGCAAAAGTCCTGGCTACGGCGCCCATTGCTTATTGGCAACTGAAGGAAACGAACGGCGTTTCTGCGGTCAACTGCGGGTCAGCCGGCGTGGAAGATGTGGGCGGTTACCTGGGAGGTATTGTTTTGGGGAGGCCGGGTCCGCGTCCGCCGCAATTTCCGACCTTTGACCCCGCGAACGTGGCCCCGACTTTCGATGGGACCAGCGCTTATGTCAATGGGCCGTATGAATTGGTGAATAATCTGCCGGCGTTTACCATCGCGGGGTGGATTTGTCCGACGGTCGCGCAGGGGGGGCGCACCGGGCTATTCGGCCAGAACGATACCATGGAATTTGGCTTCAGCGATGCGTCCGACATCCAAATCTGGACGCCTTACGGGTCGGCAAGCGCCAATTACCCATTTCCCATCAATACCTGGCACTACGTCATGGCCGTCGGCGGCGCCGGGCAAATTTCATTGTATTTCGATGGAGCGCTGGTTGGCAGCGGCGCCGCTTCGGGGCCGAATTTTGGCGAGTCGGAATTCGATTTCAACATTGGCGGCGGCGGCATTTTTGACCCTACGGGGAACTATTTCACCGGCCAGATTGACGAGGTGGCGGTTTGGTTTCGTGCGCTGGCGACGAATGAAATTACGGCCCTGCTGGCCACGAATGCCGAGCAGGTTAGCTATACCCATTACATCAGCACCGAGGTGCGTTCGCCAATGTACGGATCGAACGCGACTGCCTATGTGCGCATCCCCTTCAACATGGCCAATTCCGCGGCGTTCGACAATTTGCAGCTACTCATGCGCTACGACGACGGATTCGTTGCGTATTTGAACGGACATCGGATCGCGAGCGCCAATGCGCCCGCATCGCCCGTCTGGAATTCGGCCGCCACGCAGCGGCATCTCGATCCTGAGGCAGTGCAGTGGGCGGCTTTCGATGTCAGCGCGGCGCGGGCGTGGCTGCAGCCGGGGAACAATGTGCTGGCGATCCAGGCGCTGAATATTGCCGCCACCAACACGGACTTTCTGATGCAGGCGCAATTGGTGGGCCAGAGCATCTTCGACACCGGTATCGGCTGGCGCTATTTCACGGGCCCGACTCCCGGAGCTCCCAACGGCACCAGCACGAACGATTTTGGTCCGGTCATGGCCGGAGCCGCGCATTCGCCGAACGTGCCTGCGGCGGGGGCGGCGCTGGCCGTCACGGCCCAGGTCGTGCCGGGATTTAACGCGATTACCAATGTCACCCTGCATTACCGCGTGATGTTTGGACCGGAGGTTTCCGCGCTGATGACACCGGCGGGCGTGAATGGCGCCTGGTCGGGCGTCATTCCCGGCGGCACGGCGGCGGCGGGACAATTGCTTCGTTATTACGTGACGGCGGCGGATGCCGCGGGGAACCTGTCACGCTGGCCGATTTTTTCGGATTCCACCGGTTCCCAGCAATACTATGGAACGGTGGTGGCGGATCCTGCCATCCAGTCGCTATTGCCGGTTGTCTATTTGTTCGTCGAGGATACCGTTTCCGCCGACAACCAAACCGGGACCCAAGGCTCGCTCTTTTACCTGAATGAGCTTTACGACAACTCACATATCTACGTTCACGGCCAGTCGTCGGTGGGCTGGCCCAAGAAAAGCCATAATGTTGAATTTCCGAAAGATCATCCGTTTCTTTACGCGCCGGGAGGCATCCGGGAAAGCAAGGTGATCCTGATGAGCGATTACGGCGACAAGGCGCGCATGCATACCACGATGACGTATGCGGCCGCCACTTTGTCCGGGGGCGTGAGCATGTTTTCCTTCCCGATTCGCGTCCAGCTCAACAACGCGTTCTTTGGCATTGAGGACATGGTGGAACATGGCGACGACCTCTGGCTGAATCGCATCGGCCGCGATGGTAACGGGGCGCTTTACAAGATGTACAACGAGATGAGCACGGCCTCCGGCAACGAAAAGAAGACACGCACGGATGAGGGCACGGACGATCTGACGGCGCTCATTACCAACCTGGATGAAGCGCTTCCGCTTTCCAACCGCGTTACGTATGCCTGGGACAACCTGGACTTGCCGCAGACCGCCAGCTACTTCGCCGCCATGGCGATCATCAGCAGCCAGGACCTGGGCCACAAGAATTATTACCTGTACCGGGATACGGAGGGCACCGGCGAATGGGCGATCACCCCCTGGGATGTGGACCTGACTTGGGGAAGAAACTGGCTGGACGCGAGCGGCTATTTTACCGACACCATTTTTACCAATAACGTGCTGAACTTTTACAACCCGTCGCAGCAAAGCAAGCCCGCCAACCGCCTGTTTGATCTGTTTTTCGCCAATCCCGATTTTCGGCAGATGTATCTGCGGCGGCTGCGCACGTTGATGGACACCATGCTTATGCCGGCCGGTACTCCGACCAATGCGCTGGTCATCGAGCCGCTCGTGCGCCAATACGAAAGCCTGATGAATCCGGCCACGATTTCACCGAATGACGCGGCCCTCGATTATGCGGCCTGGGGTCCATTCTGGGGTAACTCCGCCTTGAGCGTCATGCCGGCCGCGGCCGAGCAGATGGTAACGACCTATTTGCCGGGCCGGAGAAATTTTCTCGCCGGCACCCAGGCCACGCTTAATGGCGACCTCATTCCGGCCGCGCAGCCGACGAACGCCATCGTCCTGATTGGAGCGACGGATTACCAGCCTGCCAGCGGAAATGCGGCCGAACAATTTGTGGAATTGCGCAACACCAATTCCTATGCCGTCGATGTTTCCAACTGGCGATTGCTGGGCGCCGTCGAGTTCACACTTCGCCCCGGGACGGTCATTCCGGCGGGCGAATCGCTTTACCTGGCCGCCAACGTCAACGCTTTCCGCGCGCGGCCGGCCAGTCCGCACGCGGGACAAAATATTTTCGTGCAGGGTCCCTTTGGCGGATTCTTGAGCGGGCAGGGGAATTCGCCTTTAATCTTGGAGAATAACCAAGGCGTGCCGGTCAGCCAAAACCGCTACGCCGGAAATTCGTCGGCGGCGCCGTTCTTTTCGGGAAACCTCGCGGTTCTGCGGGTTGGCGACGGGACGGAAGCTTTGGCCAGCTCCGGCAATTCCGTTTTCATCGATCAATTCACGACCAATGGCATTCTCGCGGGCAGCGTAGCCGTTCCGGACAACAGCTCGAATGCCTTACTGGCGAGTGGCAGTGCGTCGTCGGAAGGCGCGCTGACGCGGTCAGCGGACGGACGTTTGCTGGTTTTTGCGGGGTATCATATTCCGTTCACCAATGCGCTGGCAGCGGGCGCCTCTCTCGCCAGCGCCGGTGCGGCGGAAGTTCCCCGGACGGTCGGTTGTTTGGACGCCCGCGGCAGCTTCACTTTGGCCGGGATTTCCGCCAATCAATATGGCAGCAATAATATGCGGGCGGCCACGAGCGACGGGCGCGGGAACTATTGGGGTGCGGGGGCGGCGAGCGGAACTTTTTATTTTGGCAACGGTCCGACCAACACGGTTCAAAGTGTGGTCTCCAATTCCATCACCATCCAAGACCTCGGCGGCGATCTGTACTTCAGTACCGCCAAGACCATTCCCGGCATCTGGAAAATTTCCGGGACGCCGACCAGCCCCGCCGGCGCAGCAATATTTTTGAGTGCCGGGGCGAAGGCGAGCCCGTTTGCCTTTGCCTTCAATTCCAATGCCACGATCGCCTACGTCGCTGACGACACGCTCAAAGGTCACGGCGGCATTCAACGGTGGATTTTTGATGGCGCCGCATGGACGATGGCTTACGCTTTCAACAATCTGACCAATATTGGCGCGCGGGGAGTGACCGCCGACTTCAGCGGAGCGCATCCGGCTATCTATGCGACCACGGCCGAAAGCTCGGGCAACCGCCTGGTGTCACTGACGGACAGCGGCGCAGATTCGCCGGTCACCACGCTGGCCACGGCCGGGGTGAACCAGCTTTTTCGCGGCGTGGCCTTTGCGCCGGATGCGGCGGAGAATCCGGAAATATTGAACGCCGTTAAAGGCACCGACAGCTTTGTCATCAATTGGACGGCCTTGCTGAATGAAAATTACACAGTGCAATGGAGTGATAATCTGGCCGCCGGGAATTGGACGACTTTGACCAACCTGACCGCCTCACTCACGGAAATGACGGTAACGGATCGGGGGACGCCCGCCATTACGAACCGTTTCTACCGGATCATTTTAAATCCTTGAATACTTTGAATTCCTCAATTTTTTGAGCTTTTGGAAGAATTTTGTCCCGCACCTGCGCCCATTTCCGGCGACCGCTTTCATTTGACCTAAGCGTCGGGACCTGTAGAATAATCGACATGTTTGTCGTTTTCCAACTCGCATGACTGCCACCAAACAACCTCAATATAAGCGGGTTCTGCTCAAGCTCAGCGGTGAAGCCTTGGGTGGCAACACGGGTATCGGTATTTCTCCCGAGTCGGTCCATAACATGGCGGAGCAGATTTTCGAAGTTCGGGAATTGGGCGTGGAAGTGGTGGTGGTGGTGGGCGGCGGAAATATTTTTCGCGGCGTGAGCGGGAGTGAACGCGGGATTGAGCGGGCCACCGGGGATTACATGGGCATGCTGGCGACGGTTATCAATGCCCTGGCCCTGCAAGATGCCTTGGAAAAGCTCGGCGCGCCTACGCGGGTGCAGAGCGCGATTACGATGTCCCAAATTGCCGAGCCCTTTATCCGTCGGCGCGCGGAACGCCATTTGGAAAAGAAGCGGGTGGTGATTTTTGGCGGCGGGACGGGAAATCCCTATTTTTCGACCGATACGGCGGCGGCCTTGCGCGCCAATGAAATCGGGGCGGAAGTCATTTTGAAGGCGACGAAGGTGGATGGGATTTATGACAGCGATCCCAAGAAGAATCCGGCGGCCAAGCGCTTTTCGGAAATCACCTACCTCGACGCGTTGCAACGCCAGCTCAAGGTGATGGACTCCACAGCGTTCTCGCTCTGCATGGACAACAAGATGCCCATCATCGTTTTTGACTTTTTCCGTCCGCACAATTTGCGCCGGGTCATCCTGGGGGAAAAGGTTGGCACCTTGGTGACCAACTAAGCCGCCGCCGCCGTCATGCCCGAACTCCCCGAAGTGGAAGTGCTGGTTCATCACCTGCAGCCGGTAATTGCCGGCAAACGCATCCGCGCCGTGCAGGTCAACCGGGTGAAGATTTTACAGCCGACCTCCTTATCGGCCTTTAAACGCGCCTTGCAAGGAGCCACCTTCCGGAACCTGAGCCGCCGCGGAAAATATATGGTGTTTGAACTCTCCGCCCCTTCGTCGCGTAAGAAATTTGCCGTTCTGGGCCATCTGGGGATGACGGGAAAGATGTACGTTCAGAAGAAGAAGGCGACCTTGCCCAAGCATGCCGCCGTGGTTCTTGATTTGGGCGCCGAACGCTTTGTCTTTGAGGATACGCGCTATTTCGGGCGAATGACGCTGGACACGAGCGCTTTGGCCCATTTGGGGCCGGAACCACTGGGTAAAGAGTTCACTGCCGCTTATTTCGCCGGACAATTGCAAAAATCCCGCCAGCCCATCAAGGTAAAGTTGCTGGATCAAAGTTTGGTGGCGGGAATCGGGAACATTTACGCCAGTGAAGCTTTATTTTTGGCCGGGATTGCACCGTCCCGCCCCGCCGACTCGCTCACCCGGGTCGAGCAGCGGGACCTCGTGCGAGCCATTCGTAAAACCATTGCCGCGGCGATTCGTCTCGGGAGCACGGTGCCGTTGAATTTCGGGCCGGACCCGTCGGATGCGCTGTTTTATTTCGGCCGGCACCCGGATGCGGTGGATTATTACGAAGAAAGTTTGCGGGTTTACGATCGGGCGGGAAAGCCCTGTATTAACTGTGGCAGCGCCATTCAACGGGTGGTGCAGGGCGCGCGCAGCACTTTTTTCTGTCCCGCCTGCCAGAAAAGTTAGCGAATCGGTTTGACGATTGGCACCGGGGTTTGTAGATTAGACGTCCGTTTGTTTCCAGAGTAGCTCAATGGTAGAGCACGCGGCTGTTAACCGTGTGGTTGTAGGTTCGAGCCCTACCTCTGGAGCCATTTTGTTTGAAATACGAACTTGTTTCGCCGTTTTTATGGTCTTCGGGGCTTAAGTCACTTGAGAAAAGTGAAAGGCTAACCCAACACCATTGAGTTCCTATTTGCGTTTTAAACTCCCCGTTTTGGCGAACAACCTGGCTCATTCCCGGGGCGAGGTGTTTAACAGAAATTTCCCGAACAATGAGCTGAACCAGCTCCGTTTGATCCTCCGGTGAAAGGCTACGGACCACGCTTTAAAAGCGCAGCAGGGCTTCGGCAATAAATCGGCATTGGCGCCGGCTGGTCGTGACCACGCCATCATTACCGGAAAAGATGGTAAAAACGAGAAAAGCAAAGTCCAGTCCGACGAACCTTCGACCGCCGGGGCTGCGAGCTAACGTTCGCAACCCGGCCCCGTCTCGTTTTAACTTGTTGTTTACGAATGAAGGAAACCGATCGATTTTCGCCGCAAACCGGCCATATTAACCGCATGGCCAGTATGAGTCATCTCGACAAACCTATCCTGTTTTTGGCGACGGCGAAGGCCGTAAAGGGGTCGGTGCTAGAAAAATGACACAGATGTCACTTTTCTAGGACGGACCCCTTCACTGACCCCTTCACGAAAAAGTAATGGTCGCCGGTAAAGTGACGCTTACCGTAGCGGTGCTGGTACGGCTATTGGCGTCCAGCGCCAAGGCGGTATAGCTATTGACTCCGTTGGCCAAGGTTGCGTTGGTTCGCGCCCACATGCCATCCATATATATTGCGGCGTTGCCCGAAGTCAATCCCGTCCCGCTCACCGTCACGCTGGTCAGATTTCCACCCGGTTCGGTGGCGGTCCCGGCGAAGGTGAAGGTCCCGGCCCTGGTTGCGGTGGTCAGTTCGTTGAGATTGTTCACGCCAAAACTTTGAACCAACGCATTGTTCGTGCGCTGGCTCAGATTCCAGGCCGCATCATAGGCGTAGCCGAATTGTTCGTGTTGCCGCTTGGTCACGCCATCCGCTTCAAAGCCTTGAGCTGATTTGAGTTGGCCGCCCGCGTTTTCCGGCTTAAGTTTACGCATCGATCTGCCGATAGAGAGCGGGATCGGAAATGTCCGATCAGAGAAAAAACCACATGAATTATGTTGCAACATGCAAGGCGCAGGGGCGATGCGTGGTATCTCACTGCATGGCTTTAAGGCGAGGAATGTGGGCGGATTTCGTTTGATTCCAATGAAGAAATGGTTTGCCAGTTTGAAGATTTCGCAGAAGTTGATGCTTGTCTGCGTCTTTTTCGTGATGCCGGACTGCCTGATGCTCTATTTTTTCATCACCAGCATCAATGCGAACATTCAGTTCGCCCAGCTGGAGGAAAAGGGGAATGCGTATCAGCGACCGTTGGAAGAACTGCTGGAATTGATTCCGCAGCACGGCGCACTGGCGCCGACGGCTATCGGCGGGGCACCGGCGCTACGGCAGCAACTCGCGAAAAAGGAGGCGCAAATTGACCAAGCGTTCGGTCGGCTGGAGGCGGTGAACGCCCGGCTGGGCGCCGACCTGCAATTCACCGATGCGGGGCTGGCAAAAGCCAAGCGGGAGCATTACCGCGTGCGAACCGTCGAGGGCGAGTGGCGGGAATTAAAATCACGTTGGGCGCAACTTTCCCCAAAAGCCTGCGCGGAAGAGCACCTGCACTTGATTGCGGACGTGCGCATGATGATCACCCATGCGGGCGACATGTCCAATCTCATTCTCGACCCGCAATTGGACAGTTATTATTTAGTGGACGTGACGCTGCTGGGCTTGCCGCAAACTCAAGACCGGATGGCGGCGGTCATGTCGCTGGGCGGAACCATTCTGAACCGCCGAACGATCTCCGAAGCCGAACGGCGGCAGCTGGCGATCTACGCGACTTTGTTGCAGGAAGACGATTTGGATAGGATCACGGACAGCCTGCACACCTCATTGAATGCCAATCCGCGCTTTTACGGCGGCAGCGCCAGTTTTCAGGCGAAAGTGCCCCCGGCGTTAAAGGAATACTCCGCCGCCGCCGGTCGGTTCATCAATTTGACCAGCCGCCTGTTCAGTTCAGACAAGACGGACCTGACGGCGAAGGACTATCTGGCGGCGGGGAATCAGGCCCGCGACGCTAGTTTCAACCTTTGGCGGGTTGCCGATGCCGAGATGGATGTGTTGTTGAACAAGCGCATCGAGTATTACCGGCACCGCCGGGCGCGGAGCCTCATCGTCGCCGGGCTGGCGGTCCTGGCCGCCATTTCCCTGGTCACCTTTATCACTCGAAGCATCACCGGCCCCTTGCGCCAGCAGGCGACCGAACTCAATCTCGCCAACAGCGCCCTTCAGGCCGAGATCGCCGAACGGCGACGGGCGGAGGCAGAACTTCGGAGCAGCGAAATGCGATTGGCGACCGCCCAAAAAATTGCGCGCATCGGCAGCTGGGAATGGGATGTGCGGGCCAACAAAATGATTTGGTCGGAAGAAAATTATCGGATCCACGGTTTCCCGCCGGATGGATTGGAAGTCAGCTACGAGACCCGGCTTCAATCCGTGCATCCCGATGACCGGCTGGCATCCGGGCTCACGATCACGAAAGCGTTGCAGGAAGGGAAGCCGTTCAGTTTCGAGCAACGGGTGGTTCGCCCTGACGGAACCACGCGCATGATCCACCAGCGCGGCGATGTGGTGCGGGATGAGGCCGGTGGGATAGCGAAAATGTTTGGAACCGCACAGGACATCACGGAAAAGAAACAAGCGGAAGAGAAATTGGAAAAATTGCACCAACAATTGGTGGAAACCTCCCGGCTGGCGGGCATGGCCGAAGTGGCCACGGGCGTGTTGCATAATGTGGGCAACGTGTTGACCAGTCTGAGCGTGTCCGTGACCTTAGTGGGCAGTCAACTGCGCCGTTCTGATATCGTCAATTTGCGCCGCGCCACCCAGATTTTGCGGGAGAAAAAGGGAGGGATGGCCGAATACCTGACGACCGATCCGAAAGGCAAATTATTGCCGGAATATCTCGGCGCGGCAGCGGATCAGTTAGCCGACGACCACGCTCAAATGGTGGCGGAAATAGCGTCGGTCAGCCGGCACATTGAGCACATCAAGGAGATCGTGACGATGCAGCAGAGCTACGCGAGGGTTTCGGGCGCCCTGGAGAGTTTGCCGGTGATGGATCTGGTCGAAGATGCGCTGAAAATGAATGCCGCGGCCTTTAACCGGCATCACGTCCGCGTGGCTCAGGAAATTGCCCGGAATTTGCCGGCAGTTTGCGTGGACCGGCACAAGGTCTTGCAGATTTTAATCAACATTTTCAGCAACGCGAAATATGCGATGGAGGCAAAAGATTCATCCGACAAGCAACTGTGGATCCGGGTGGAAGAGGCGCGGAACAACCACGTGAGAATCGACATCCGCGACAACGGAATTGGCATTGCGCCGGACGATCTGGTCAAGATTTTCACCTCCGGTTTCACCACCCGGAAAGACGGCCATGGCTTCGGTCTCCACAGCAGCGCGAATGCCGCCCGGGAAATGGGCGGGAGTCTGACCGCCCAGAGCGACGGCCTCGGATGCGGAGCCAGTTTCATCCTGGAATTGCCCGTTGCCTCCGGCCAGCACGCCAGCGCATTGGGGGCCGAAACAATATGATCCATGCCGAGCCAAAGCCCAACCGACGGATTTTGATCATTGACGACAATCCCACGATTCAAGCGGACTTTCGAAAAATCCTGTCCCCGGGCAACCACCGGCGGCCGGCGGTGAACCAGTTGGCGGCGGCATTTTTTGACGAGGCCCAACCCGCCGTACAAACGTTGAATTTCGAGCTGGAGTTCGCCGGTCAGGGCCAGGAGGGATTGGAACTGGTGAAGCGGGCGGTGGCGGAAAACCGGCCTTATGCCATGGCCTTTGTGGATGTGCGGATGCCGCCGGGCTGGGATGGCGTGGAAACGATTGTGCGGCTCTGGGAGGTAAACCCCGAAATCCAGATCGTGGTATGCACCGCTTACTCGGATTATTCGTGGGAGGAGCTGCAGGCCAAAGTCGGGCAGCCGGACAACCTGGTGATTCTCAAGAAACCTTTTGACAATGTCGAGGTGCAGCAACTCGCGCTCGCGCTGACCCGGAAATGGTCGCTCAATGTCCAGGCGGGTTTAAAGCTCGCCGAACTCAAAGCCATGGTGGAGCAGCGGACGACGCAACTCCGCGAGGCGAACAAATCGCTGGGCGCATCCGAAGAGCGTTTTTCGAAAGCATTTCATTGCAGCCCGATTCCCAGCGGCATCCTGACCCTGACGGACCGGCGGTTTGTGGACGTCAACCAGCACCTGGCCAAAGTCACGGGCTATAAACGCGCGGAGCTGGTTGCCCGCCCCAGCGCGGAATTATTCCTATGGGAAAAACCCGCGCTGGCCGACGAATGGTTCGAGCGATCGTCGCGCCAGGAATCAGTGCAGGACGAGCAGGCCAACATCCGGGACCAGGCCGGGGCGTTGCACGAGGTCCTGGTGTCGTTGGTCCCGGTCACCCTGGCGGATGAACCGCATGTGTTGCTCCTGGCCCAGGATGTTTCGGAGCGAACGCTGCTGGAACGCCAACTGCGACAAGCCCAAAAGATGGAAGCCATCGGCCAGCTGGCCGCGGGGGTGGCGCATGATTTTAACAATATCCTTACGGTGATCCAAGGGCATGCCGGCTTGCTGGCCATGTCCCTGGGGACCAATGAATCGCTGGGTGTCATCAGCAAGGCCAGCAGCCAGGCCGCCACGTTGATCCGGCAACTGTTGATGTTCAGCCGCAAGCAGGTCATGCAGTTCCGGCATCAAAATCTGAACGACATGCTGCGCAATGTTCTCAAGATGCTCGAACTCCTGGTGGGGGAACTGGTGCAGATTGATTTTCGTCCGCAAGAGCCCCTCCCTTCCATTCATGCCGATGGCAGCATGGTGGAGCAAATTGTGATGAATCTGGTGGTGAATGCGCGGGACGCCATGAGCAACAGCGGGAAAATTACCATCGCCACCTCGCTGGAGAAAATTCACCGGGCCGCGACGCCGATTGACCCCGAACCGCGCGATGGGGAATATGTCTGCCTGACCGTCAGCGACACGGGCAGCGGGATGGACGCGCAGGTGCTGGAGCGCATCTTTGAACCTTTTTTCACCACCAAGCCGGCGGGCAAGGGCACCGGCCTGGGTTTGTCCACCGTCTTCGGCATTGTGCGGCAGCACCACGGCTGGATGGAAGTGACGAGCAAACCCGACTGCGGCACCACCTTTCGCATTTATTTCGCCGCCACGCAGCAACCCGCGGATAAATCCGATGCGGTAATAGACACCACCTTGTCCCGGGGCACGGAAACCATTCTGATTGCCGAGGACGAAGATGCATTGCGCCAGATGGTGGGCCAGTCACTGGAGATCCTGGGCTATCACGTACTGGAAGCGTCTTCCGGCGCCCAGGCGATCGAGGTCTGGGATCGGTGCGGCCGGTCGATTGACCTGTTGTTAACCGACATGATGATGCCCGGCACGATCATGGGCGGGGAGCTGGCAGCGCGACTCAAGGAGCGTTCTCCCGGCCTCAAGGTAATTTACACAAGTGGGTACAGTCCCGGCATGGCAGGCCAGGACCTCTCGCTGCTGGAAGGCCGGAACTTCCTGCCCAAGCCATTCTCGATTGGCAAACTCGCGCAATTGGTTCGCGAATGTCTCGATAGCCAGGCGAAGCAAAACTAATTACTTTTTCCCAATCGACGTTATGGCATGGCTGATCTCGCGGGTTAGGAAAGCGTAATGAGCTCATACTGGTCATGGCCCATTTTCATTTCTTTCATGTAGGAAAGCTGGCGCAGACCCTTCCGGGATTCAATGCGTTCTTTAAGGTCATGGAGTTCGGCTTCGGGCAGCTGATATACCAGGTCAATCGAAGCTTGTTCCACGGCCAGGAGATCGGTGGAAGCCAGGATGCCCAGGTTGCGCGCCTTAACCGGGGCGGCCTCGATGCCGACGCAGTCGCAGTCCACGGACATATTGCGCAGCACATTGATATAGACAATCCGCCGGCCGAAATGATCCATGATGGCTTTTGCCGACTCCACGAGGTTTTCCTGAAAGGGTTTTCCGCCGAGCCAGCTCTTGATATCCTCACTGTTCGGGGCGGCGTGAACCATCTTCTTGCCGACGCGGCCGTCCGCGCAACCGATGGCAATATTTTTCAGCGAGCCGCCGTAGCCGCCCATGGCGTGCCCCTTGAAATGCGTGAGCACCACCATCGAGTCGTAATCCAGCAGGTGTTTGCCGACCGACATTTCCGTGAAATGCTTCCCGCCTTGAACGGGAATCATCACCGCCCCGTCCTCGTCCATGATGTCCACCGGGCAGAAATCCCAGCCGTTGATTTTGATGGTTTCGCGATGATCCGCCGTGGTATATCGCTTGCCCTTGTAGAAAGTATTGGTTTCCACCAGATTGCTGTTGGGGATCCGCTGTTGCAGGGCTTTCACCAGGTCACGCGGGAGTATGTTGGGGCCGTGCGGCTCGCCGGTGTGCAGCTTGATGGCAACCTTGCCGGTTATGCCCGCATTGATTTTTGAATAAATTTGCAGCAATCCATAGGCGCTGATGTCGTTCGTGAAAAACACGGGGGAGCCGGACTTTCCCTGCGGCAGGCGCACGGGGCGCGCACCACTGTCCGAGGATTGGATCGGTTCTGCTCCCAAGAGTGAAGGAGCCAACAACGACGCGGCGGTCATTCCCAGTCCCACGGCAAGGAATCTCCGGCGGCCGGGCATTGCGGGGTCAGCCGACCCGTCCAGGTTACTTTTCCCAAGTTTGCGTTTTTTCATAATTGAATTGTTTCCCACCAGGCAATGAAGCGGAATCCACAGCAATGGCACGATGGCTTGAGATTGTATCGGGCGGGTTTTAAAAGAATATCAGGTGTTCCCCCCATGTCACGAATGGGGATTCCAAACGGTTGACCGCCGATTCGCCGTGCAGCGGCGTCAACGCGGCTGGCGCCAATCGCCAGGAGAAAGTCCGGTTTCCCGGCGGAAGAATCGGGCGAAAACTTGCGCAAGAAGTGCTCGCAAACGGCGTTTGCTAAAAAGATTGGGGTCCAGTGTGGTCGGTGCGCCTTAATCCCGCTTCTCCTGGCAGTGATTCGTCTTTGCCTTAAGATTTGCTGGCGGCAGCGGAATTCCCACTGCCGCCAGTTTTGAATCGCCGATCGTCTATGAACATCACTCCGGTCATTCGTGCAGCCGGAAGAACATGGCCGCGCCATTGGTGGCTGGCAGGACTATTTCATAGTTCGAACCCACGACAGACTGGCTGCCGCCCACGATGGTCCAGACCGCATTCGGCCCCAGCACCGGACTGGATTCCACATAGAACGCGCCGCTCGTGATGGGCCAGGCCAGGGTCAGAGTTCCAGCCCCCCGCGAGATATTTACCGTCGGGTGGTTCGTCGTCGTTTGTGATACCTGATCCGGTCCGAGTTGGAAATCGACGGCAACCGCGTTGCTGCTCAAGACGCCGCTGTAAATACGGACTTCACTAATGCCGGCGTTGAGATAGGGGCAGTTGATTTTGTTCCCGCCGTTCTGGGGCAGGATATAGGATTGCGACTGGTTGTACACCGACAGGCCAATCGTGCCGACGTCGGTGCCCAACGAACTCAAGGGTATGGTCGCGCCGGATTGGGAACCGGACAGCACACCATTGGTGTAAAGCGTGATCGAATGGCTGACGGCCGGGTCATACACGTAAACGAAGTGCGATGGCAAGCCGCTGGATATGCTGTTGGCATTAAACCGCGTTCCCAAGTTCTCCAGGCCGGAATCGCCGGCGGTGGTGGCAATCTCAAAAGCCGAAATGCTGCTGTACATCCGCGTGTAAAAATTGATGTAGTTGGTGCCAAAACCGTTGCCATCAATCGGGCCGCTGAAGCCGACCAGGGTGTTGCCGTTGTTCCAGCCGTTGTTCGTCACCCAGCATTCGATGGTCACCGCGCTCAAGGAATTGAGGAGGCCACCGGGAATGGACACATAGCTGTTGCCGGTCTGCGGATTGCTGCCCGGATTGGGCAGATTGACGTAGCCGGAGCCGGTGAACGTGGCGCCGCCCATCAGCGTGCCGTCCGCACCGCCCACGGAATCGTGGGCAATCGTCCCGCCGGTCTCGTTGAAACTCCAGCGGTGGAGCAGGGTGGTCGCCGCGCTGGCCACATTCAAAGTGGCCGCCGGACTGCTGGTGACCGAACCGCTGGCATTGCTGACCACGACGCGGTAGTCGGCGGTGTTGGCGGGCGTGGCGCTGGTAATGGTCAACTGCGCGGTGTTCACGCCGGAAGCATTGGCGTCCGTGACATTGCTGAACGAACTGCCGCCAACCACGGCGCGCTGCCATTGATAATTTGGCGACGTGCCAGTCGCGCCGACCGTGAATTGAACGGTACTGCCGGGGGAAACCGCCCCGACTGATTGTGGTTCCGTAGTGATTAGCGGCGCAATGGGCTGGCCGCTCAACTGGCGGATGACGAGGGCGTTGATGTTGCCGCCACCGCCGTTGGGCAGATTTTCCTGAATGCTGGCGCTGGTCCCGCTGGCCGTGAAGGTGGCGATGGTATAGACGTTGTTGTTCATGGTGAAGGTCGTTGAATCATCATACTGGTCGGCGGGGTCCTGATAATTGGCTTGCCGCGCACTGGGAGCTCCGCTGCGGTCATCCAAGGCAAACAGTTGAACGGCGAATTGCTGGCCGGCCGCCAGATTGTTCAACGTGATGGTCTTCGGACCGCCATCCCAATTGAACTGGGTCAAAATTCCATCGAAGGTGGCGTTGCCGGTGCTGCCGGAAAAGGCCCCGGTGGCCGTGCCGAAACCGGTGGTCGTGGCCACGGAACCGTCGGCTTTGAAATCAACGGACGTGCCGTTGGCCAGCACCACAATTGCCGGCGTCACGCCAAACACCTCCGCGCCCACAATGGCGCCGGACTGGTTGAGCGTCGCATCCGCGGTCGTGATGGGCGCGGGAGCGGACCAGACGAACTGCGGCGGGACCGCCTGCACCGTCAATGTCGCGGGCGGCGCGCTGGTGACGGAACCGACGGCGTTGGCCACGATGACTTGATAGTCGCCAGTGTCATTCGCCGTCAAATTGGAAAGCGTCAGCGTCATACCGGCCGCGCCAGAAATGGGTCCGCCATTGACGACGTTGGTGAAGGACGTGCCGCCCACATTTGATTTTTGCCAGCGATACGTCAAGGGGGCCGTGCCGGAGGCGATGACGCTCAAGCTGGTGGCCAGGCCCTGGTCAATGGTGACCGACGACGGGGGCGTGACGATCTGCGGCGCGAGATTCGTGCCGAGCGCGCGGATGATCAAGGCGTTGAGGTTGCCTGCATTGACACTGCCATCGGTATCATCGGGCATATTTTCCTGGATGCTCACCGAGGAACTGCTGGCGGTGAAGGTAGCGAGGGTATAAACATTGTCACCCATCCGGAACGCGGCGGAAATATCGTTGGTATCGTTCGGGTCTTGAAAATTGGCAGCGCGGAAGGGCTGGGAGCCGTCGCCGGGAATGCCGGTGCGGTCGTCAATCGAGAAAATCTGCACCGAGTATGGCTGCCCGGGAATCAAATTATTCAACGTGATGACATCCGGGCCGCCGTCCCAGGTGAATTGATCCAGTACGGCATTAAAATTGGCATTGCTGGCGTTGCCGGTAAAGGCGCCGGAGCTGACGCCATAACCGCCAGTGGTAATGGCGGCCACCGAACCGGAGGCATCGAAATCAATCGTCGTTCCGTTGGTGAGAGTGACCACTTCCGGCGTCGCGCCAAATACTTCCGCGCCGACAATCACGCCGGACAGGTTGAGGGTGGCGTCCGCCGTGGTGATCGGCGCGGGAGCCGCCCAGACAAATTGCGGAATGCCCGCCACCGTCAGGGTCGCCGCCGGCGAACTCGTCACCGAGCCCTGGGAGCTGCTCACCACCACCTGATAATCCGCCAGATTGGCTGCCGACAGATCGGTGATGGTCAAAACATTGCTCGATGCCCCGAAAACCGTTCCACCGTTGACGAGGTTGGTGAACAAGCTGCCGCCCACATTGGAATTCCGCCACTGATAGCTCAACGGCCCGGTGCCAATGGCGGCGGCGGTGAAGGTCGCGGTCAGATGCTGGTCCAGCGTGGCCGGTTGCGGTTGCGAAGTGAGCTGCGGCGGCAGGTTCACGCCCAGGGCGCGGACGACCACGGCATTGATATTACCGCCCCCGCCATCCGGCAAATTTTCCTGTAGGCTGACCGTGGTGGCCGTGGCGGTGAAAGTTCCGATGACATAATCAGCGCTGCCCATCGCGAAGGTGGCGGACACGTCCGTGCCGTCCGTGGGATCCTGAAAACTCGCCTGCCGGGAACTGGGCGTGCCGCTACGCTGATCCAACGCGAACAATTGCACCGCGTATTGCTGGCCGACGACCAAATTATTTAGCGTGATGGTTTTTGGACCATTATCAAAATTGAATTGCGTGAGCGTCTGGTTGAAAGTGTCATTCCCGGTGCCGGCCGTCAACGCACCGTAGGCCAGATTGGGGCTGCTGCCCGCCGTCACGGCGGCCACCGAATTATCCGTCTTGAAATCCACGGTGGCGCCGCTGCCGAGCACCACGATCTCTTCGTTGTAGCCAAAAACTTCCGCGCCGACAATCGTGCCGGACTGGTTTAGCGTCGTGTCCGCCGAGGCGATGGGGGTGGGCGCCGACCAGGTAAATATGCCGGCGTCCGCTGACGCTGCCGCCAGCAAAAAGACCGTGGCGACCGCAGCCAGCCCGGCGCCTAATTTATGGTTGTTTTTCATTGGTTTAACGTTTGACGTTGGTTGGGGTTTTTTAAAGTTACTCGAATTTGCGCCAAAAAGGCGGTGATCATTCGTGGCCGCAATATTCAGGAGTGGCAGAATTGTCGCACAGGGTGATTCAGTTGTGAATCCACGCAGATACGGGGGAAGAAAACTGCGAACGGAAGTTAGAAAAGGTCGTGCTTCATGGCTTTCGCCACGGCCCCGGCCTGGCTGTGAACATGCAGCTTCGCGTAAATATTGCGGAGATAATCGTCCACGGTGTGAAAACTCAATTCCAGCCGCGCGGCAATCTCCTTCTTGGTCAGCCCCTCCTTCATCAATTCCAAAACCTCGCGCTCGCGCTCGGTCAGGCCAAAATCCGTTTTCGGCAGGGCCATGCGCGTGAACATTTCCAGCACGGAAGTCGCCACGCGCGGGGACATCGGCGAACCGCCGGCCATCACTTGATGCACCGATTCGACAATGCTTTCAAACGGCGAGGCCTTTAGCAAGTAGCCGGAAGCTCCCGCGCAAATCGCGCGAAAAACCCGCTCGTGGTCTTCAAAAACGGTGAGCATGATTATGCGGGTGGCGGGGCTGACGGCCTTGATTTTTTTCAAGCCTTCAATGCCGTTCATGCCGGAAAGCTCGACGTCCAGCAGCACCACGTCCACGGTCGCGCCGGTATTCAGCAGGGTGAGCGCATCCTCACATGCGGGAAAAGAGCGGGTGCACTGGATTTCCTTCGTTTGATTGAGCAGACGCGAAACGGTATTTCGAAACGCGTGGTTATCCTCAATCATCCAAAGTTCCACCGGGCGGCTGGCGGCGGCATCGGCAGCTTTCACAGGGCGGCTTTTATTTTTTGGTGAATGATCCATGCAGTGTCAGCCGGTGGGATAAAAAAAGAAACCCCCGCATTCGCGGGAAGGGCGCCTCAAACTCCACCCGCGTGCCCCGGCCGGAAACGGTCTGGATGCGCACTTCGCCATTCATCTCGGCGGCGCGGCGCCGCAGGTTGCGCAGACCGTTGCCGGGAATAATATTTTGTTCGTCGAAACCGACTCCGTCATCCTGCACCTTTAGTCGCAGCATCCCCCCGCGGCAATCCAGCTGGATGCTGACATGGCGGGCGCGCGCGTGGCTGGCCGTGTTGTGCAAGGTCTCCTTGAAAATGGGAAAAACATTGCGGCGGAAGGCCGGCGGCAGGTTCAAGTCGGGATTGGGCATGATGGCGTCAAAATCAAACTTCATTCCGGCGAGCAGCAGCGGTGCGGTGTCGCGCATCCGGGAAATCAGATCGCCCAGCCGATCGCGCGCGGGATCAATGAACCAAACAATGTCGCGCAGCGAATCGATCGTATCCAGCGCGATGCGTTTCAAATCCGCCGGATTGCCAAAGGCGGGTTGCTTCTCCATGGCCTCCGCAATCAGGGCCACGCTGGCGAGATTCGCGCCGACGTCGTCATGCAAGTCGCGGGCGATGCGCAAGCGGAGCCGTTCCAGTTCGCGCAGGCGGCCGATGCGCAGGCTATAGGCCAGCCACACCAGCGCGATGACCGCCGCCACCATGGCTGCGCGAAACCATCCGCGCTGCCAGAGCTGCGGCAGCAGTTCAAACGTGACGGATGCGCCGGTGTCATTCCACACGCCATCATTGTTCGCCGCGCGCACATGGAATTCATAATTGCCGGCGGCAGATAATTGTAAGTGGCCAGGCGGTTCATCCCGGCGTCAATCCAACTTTTTTCCAAACCGTCGAGTTTATATTGGAAACGCACATTATCGGGCGCGGTAAAGCTCAAGGCGGTGAAATGAAATTCAAACTGGGTCCGCCCGGCCGGAATGCGCAGTTTGTGCCGCAAATCCTGGACCGTCTTACCTTTGTCCAGCGAGGAGGCGAAGAGTTCGCTGTCCACCAGCAAGCCTTCGACCACCACCGGCGGCGGCAGCGGATTGATGGTCACGGCGGCGGGCGGAAGCGAAACCAACCCATGATCCGTGGCGAACCACAATCGGCCATCGCGCGCGTGCCAGCCGGCCGGCTGGATCCCGCCGGAAAATTCCGCCGACGGCAGCCCATCATGCTGGTTATAGACGATGCAGAAGACGCTTTTCTGCCGGCCATCGGCAAATGCGTTCAAATCGGATTTCGCCACCCGGAACAAACCATGGTGCGTCCCCATCCACAATTGCCCGGCCCCGTCTTCTTCGATGTGGCAGATGACGTCATCCGGCAAATCCTTGCGCGGAGCGGCGGGCGCCAAGCCGCCCTGCTTCCAGCGGAGCAGGCCGCCGCCATACATTCCCACCCAGACGGCACCGTCGCGATCCGCAAAAAGGGAACGAACATATTCATTGGGCAAGCCATTCGTCTGGTGGAATGCCATGTGTTGTCCCGCCTGGAAACGATGCAATCCGTTGCCTTGCGTGGCAACCCACACCGCGCCAGCCGTGTCTTCGGCAAACCCACGGACATCCGCGTGCGCCAGTTCCGTGTCCGGGACAAAACGTTCCAACCGGCCGCCGCGCCAGCGAAAAACGCCGTCGCCGGAGCCGAGCCAGATTGTGCCGGCGGAATCTTGAAAAATGGCGCGCACGGGGGCGGGAATTGCGTTGGTGGGAAAGGGATGCCGGAATTCGCCGGCTTCGCCGGTAAAAACGCCGTTGTCGCGGGTGCCGACCCACAAACGATTTTCGCGGTCAGGAAAAACCGTGAACACATAACCCGGCGAACCGTCCGGGCCAAAATTGGGACGGGTAAATTTTCCCTCCGCCCATCGGTTCAGACCGCCGCCGTAACTCGTGGTCCAAATCGCGCCGCCGGCGTCTTCGCAGACACTCAAAGTCACCGGATCGGACAAACCTTCGTCCGGGCCCAGCGGTTGAAACAATTTCGTCCGCAGTTTTAGCAGGCCGCCGCGATCAAAGCCCGACCAGAGGTTGCCCTCGCGGTCCTTGAAAAACGAACGCACCAGGTCGCCGGGCAAGCCATCCTGCGCGGTCAAGGCCAGTGCCTTGCCGTCGCGGTCCAACCGGAGCAAGCCGTGGCCATAGCGGCTGAACCACAGGCAGCCGGCGCCATCCTCCATGAGCCGGCGCAACGGCGGCTGGCGCGCCGGCCACGCTCCGGCGTCCCGCCGCCAGCCGCCGCCCTGCCATTGCCACAAGTGTTCGTCAGCGACCACCCAAATTGCGCCGTTAAGCGTGGGGTAAAGGTCGGTCACCGAAAAACTCTTTTTTTCCGCCGGCGGGTTTACGGCTTGAAAATTCCCGCCCGTTTGCGCCAACAATTGGTTTTCTGTTCCGAGCCACAGGCGGCCGCTGGCATCGGCCGCCATTTGAATGATCAAACCGGCCGCGTCGGGAATCTCAACTCGCGCTTCTTCCAGTCCGTTCAGGCGCGACAATTTGCCCCCACGTGCCAGCCGCCAGATGTTTCCGCCGCCATCCACGGCGAAGAGGCACGGCCCCGCGGCCGGCGAACTACGCCACTCCCAATCGCCGCCAGCCAGACGTTGTCCGCGAACCACACCGCCCAGAATGGTGGAAAAATACACTTCGTTCGTCCGCGCAACCAACAGGCGATCCGGCTGATCGTTGGCGGCGACCGGCCAACTCTGGGCGACCAGCCGCCGGCCATCCCAGGTATAGATACGGCTGCCGGTGCCGACCCAGAGGGTGCCGTTACCATCGGTCTGGAGAAATTGCACATTGGGATCCTGCAGCACCGGCGTGTTTTCCCGCCCAAAAGTTTCAAACCGCACACCATCAAAACGAGCCAGACCGTTTTCCGTGCCGAGCCACAAATAACCGTCGGGCGTCTGCGCGATGGCCCGGACGGTATTATGGGGAAGGCCGCTGGAGGTATCCCACCTTTGGATGAGAAATTCATTGGGAACGGCTGCCACCCCGGTGGCCCCCAATGCCGATAGCCATAGCACTGCGCCCAACCAGCGTGCGGTTAACCGCCAAGAAACATCATGCTTGAATCCAAATGATGGACGGTTCTTCATGGGTGGCCGGAGCATTGTCCACGAGGCATCCGGTCAACGGCAAGAAATTGTTTATTCCTAAAACGATGGGTACTGTGCCGGTGCTTTGCCTTCTGACGCTATCACTTTCGCTCGTTTCAGCCGACAGGGTTCGTCCTCAATTTGTTCCAGCCGCACGTTAAATTTCCAATCATCCCCGTAGTCGAAAGTGAAAATCATGAAGTCCTTGAGCGCCAGGTCGGTTTCACACACCGCAATTTCTGGCGTGAACGGCCCTTCGTCGCTTTCAGGGTGGTTAACGACACATTGCTTCCCGCGCTGGTCGCGATAGCGAAAGTCGTACAAGTGGTCGTTATCAAACTTGAAAGCGCGGAGAATGGCTCCCGCCAATTCGTCCAGCGAGTCGGTTCCCGGCACGGCGAGCCGGCGCCAGATGCCGCCCCGGCCCCCTTGCCATCCCGCGAGGGTGACCTTGAAAATGTGCGCGCCGAGCTTGGCTTCACGACGCGGGCGGGCGTAAACGTTTTGCCATTCAGGAAAATAGGGGTGAAATTCCGGCCGCAGTATGCCGAACTCCAGCGGCGACCCGGATTCGGCCGTTTCGTCGTCCGCCCCCCGCCTGCTGCGGTGGGACCGGAAAGTGCCGGCTGGTCGCCTTTCCCGCCTGAGCCTCCGTCGAATAGGGGCAACGCCATTTCCTTATAACCTGGTTCGTCTGCCTGCGCAGTTATCGCGTCGTTTCCCGACGAAAGTGCGTCCTGCTCTTTCTTTAGCAGGACCAGCAAAGCCCAGGTGACGGCGGCGCCCCAAGGCGTTAGCCGGGCGGCGCCCACGAGCCACCCGCGTCCGCCCCAAGCCGTCCGTTCCCGCTCCACAAGCTCCCGGGGCCGGATCTCGAGGATGCCGAATTGCTGCAGCGCAAACACATGCCACGACGGAAGGTGGCCCTGTGGTCCCAAGATGCTAACGGACTCGGAATAATTAAACTCGCGCCAGCGCTCGCTCAATTGTCCCAAAAACAGGGTTGCCGGGGCGAACGCCTCAGGCTCCTCGTAGCGGTTGCGCGTGGCGGCCAATATCGATGAATGGGCGTGAAACAGGAGCGCGTCCAGCAAGGCGAAATACTGCTCGGTAAAATTCAAGCTTTGCCAGACAGTCCATGCGGCCGGGTTCACCGCGAGGCGACTGCCCTTCAGTTGCAGCAGGTCCATCACCCGAAGCAGAATAAAAATCCCAGCCAAGTTCGGGTAATCCCGCAGCAGCGGCCGCTTTAGGGGCAGTTGGATCGGATGACAGGATTTTGCGTTGAGTTGCGGGAGCAGCGCGCTGGGCAGGGTGGCGTTCGAGCTCTGGGTGACAAGACCACCGGGACCAATGAACTCCAAGAACGTGTTAACGTCCTTCAAAATGGTGCCCGGGTCCCCGGGGGTAATCTGTTGCCCGGCGAGACGCGGTTGGTATCGGTCACCGAGGGCGCGCCACCGTTTCCAGATCTTTTCGGCCGGGTCGCAGATAGCAAACATACGATTTCTGTCAGGCAGATGGTAACCGCGGGGCGTTAAAGGGAAATCCTTTTCCGATAAGATTGAACCCGCGTTGGCCAATGGCCAGCGGCGCGGTCTAAATTCCAACCGGGAAACAACAGAGCCACAGAGACAAGAGAATTTACCCAAATGGTTTGATGAACTGCTTACGCCCGGCAAGCGATGACCTCTGCGCGAAAATGTGGCCAAGTCGTCAATCCTTGCCGTTTTGAAGCCGGTTTTTGATGCGTGCCCGGGCCGCGGCCGACAACGACTGACCTGGCGTGTGGTCGTGGTCACACTGTTTTGCCGCCGCGCGCAGGAATTTTATTTGTTTCCCATAGCGCGCACACCAGACACACAGCGCCAAATGGATCCGGAGACCGATGCGTTGCAGGCCGGTCAGCGGGTGATCCAGCGCCTCAGATTGAAGGCGGACGGCTTCTTTGCAATTGGGCGACAATGCGCGGATAATATTGGCGAGCCTATTCATCTTGATTGATTAGTCGGGAAGGTTTTCAAATCCTTACAAGTATTTTACCGTTTCGCAAACCAGTTGGTTTCCAGGCACCGGCGCAACGCCATGCGGGCCCGGTGGAGCATCACCCATAAATTGCCGTCCGAAATGTTCAGTAAGCGGCAAATGTCCTTGCTGGCGACGCCTTCAACCTCGCGCAAATTAAATACGGCGGCAACATTTTCGGGAAGTTTGCCTGAGCAGTCGCGGTAGGTTTGCCAAAATAATTCGTTGTCCAGGCTTTCGCCGGCGCTGGCCCATTCCTGGGGACCAAGTTCATGAATCCAGCCGCCTTGGCCCGGACCATCGGCCACGAAACGATCGCTTTCTTCACCCGCATAAAAATCGAGGTCGGTGAACGACATCTCGCGGCTGGCTTTGCGGTAGTAGTCGAAGATTTTATTTTTCAAAATGCCGACCAACCAGCTTTTTTCCGCCGAACGGCCGCCGAAACTCTTGCCGCCCTTGAGGGCCGCCAGAAATGTCTCTTGCACCGCATCCTCCGCCTTGGCCGGGTCGCGCAGCCGCGCGAGCGCGTATTTGAACAGATAATCGCCATACAAATCCACCCACTGGTCGGGATCAGAAAGCCCCGGTGGTTTCGGATGGTCGGTGAATTCGTTTTCCGCTTGCATCACCCAGAATTTAATTGTTCAATCGTAAATTGTAAATTACGCCGTCGACCGAAGCGGGTGTTTTTTCCTCACCGCGTTGGACGAAACCCGGGGGAAGTCCATCGTGGGCGCCGCAGAGCGCCTGCAAAAAAAAACGGCGTTGAAATGATTTGCCAGTGTAAGGAGTTTCCGCTTGATCCGACCCATTTGAAGCGCGCGGTTATTTTTGCCGGCGCAACCAAATCATGATCGCCGCCGCCTTTCTAATTCTGCTGGGGTTTTATCTCCTGTTGGGAATTATTTTCGCCGTTCCCTTTGTTCTGTTCGGCGTTCAAAGAATTGATCCGCACGCAGGATCGGCAAGCTGGGGGTTTCGGCTGCTCATGGTTCCCGGCGCCATGACGCTGTGGCCGCTTTTGCTGCGCCGCTGGACAGGCGGCGTTCACGAACCGCCGCCCGAATCCAATAGCCACCGCCGATTCGCGCAATCGGAAACCGGGCGCTCATCACCCGTCACTCGCCACCCATTATGATCCGCCGCCTGCGCCAACGGCATCGCCACGTGGTCATTGCCCTGGGAATTTGCTTGCCGGGGTTATTCGCCGTTGGAATCGCGGCCCGCAAGCCGGCGCCGATGGTAAACGAATTGCCGGCCGCACTGGCAGCCGCCCCCCAACCTTCGGAAAACTTCGAATGGCAGCGGGCCGATCTGTTCATGAAGTCTCCCGTACAAGTTCGGTTATTACGTGAACCGAGCAACTCGGGAGCATTTGCGATCTCGTTTTCCGCCGCGAAGGATTTTGTGAAGCCGGACTTGCTCGTCTACTGGGTGGCGGGAAGTCCGGAAATCGCGGATAGTTTGCCAGAAGGAGCACGATTGATTGGCGCATTCGATCCGGCTTCCGCGCTGGTTTTGCCGCCCGAAGCCGCGGTGCAAACCGGCCGGTTGATCCTATACAGTCTCGCAGACAACGAGATCGTGAACGTATCCAAGGCAATCCAATTCAATGATTCACCTCCGTAGCGGTCGAATAAACTCATGAGCGTCACCTACACCTCCGTGCAATGGAACCGGCAGAAACGGTTTTACGACCTCATTCTGGCCGGCGGGGTGGCGGGGTATCTTTTGGTGTTCGGCACGGTGACGGAACTCTTATTTCCCTTTGTTACCGAGGAGGTTATGCTCATGCGTGCCTTTGGCACGGCGGCGTTTTTGTTGCTCCACATCATTTTGTGCATCGGACCGCTGTGCCGGTTG